>ENA-OYYH01000876-OYYH01000876.1-human-gut-metagenome-genome-assembly--contig:-NODE-876-length-13468-cov-4.889734_pt1 | contig 13468 bp, 10 predicted proteins | sample MGYA00243245_ERZ653439 | MGnify/ENA primary metagenome ERZ653439 (study PRJEB26926, sample SAMN06165028) | human gut metagenome | biome: ENVO:00009003; feature: ENVO:2100002; material: ENVO:00002003... | reverse complement strand
CTACACCTAAGCCTTCGTCGGCAGCGTCAGATGTGTATAAGAGACAGCTACAGAACAGACTCCGATTTATCGCCGCTCTTATACAGCTATACATTATATATATAGTCTGAAGCGAAATGTCAACGGAGAAATCAATAACATAGTAGAAAAGCTTTCAGACGGCGGCCCGCAGCAAGCACCTGTATTTTCACCGGACGGAACAATGGTTGCATTTGTACGGGATAATAATATCTATCTTGTGAAGTTTCTCTACGGAAACAGCGAAAGCCAGGTTACAGAAGACGGCAAACGTAATGCCGTTTTGAACGGTATTCCCGACTGGGTATATGAAGAAGAATTCTCTTTCAACCGTGCTCTGGAGTTCAGTGCCGACAGCAAGATGCTGGCTTATATCCGCTTTGACGAGACGGAAGTACCCTCTTACAGCTTCCCCGTTTTTGCAGGAAGCAATCCCCATATCACAGCTTTTGAGAAGTATCCGGGAGATTATACCTATAAATATCCCAAAACAGGAGAAGCGAATTCAAAGGTCAGTGTACATACCTTCGATATCAAATCGAAAGTAACCCGCAAGATGCAGGTGCCCTTGGATGCTGACGGGTACATCCCACGTATCCGTTTCACACAAGATCCTAACAAACTGGCCATTATCACCTTAAACCGCCATCAGAATCGTCTTGACATGTATTTCGGTGATCCGCGTTCTACTGTTTGCAAACAGGTTCTGCGTGACGAAAGTGATGCTTATATCAAAGAAGGCGTATTCGATAATATCATTTTCTATCCGGAAAACTTCAGCTTCGTGAGCGAAAAGAGTGGTTACAATCATCTGTACTGGTACAGCATGGGTGGAAATCTGATTAAACAGGTTACCAGCGGAAACTATGAAGTAAAAGAATTCCTGGGCTGGGACGCTGATGATAACAGTTTCTATTATATCAGTAATGAGGAAAGCCCGCTGCGCCAGGCCGTATACCAAATTGACCGCAAGGGAAAGAAAACCAAACTTTCTTCTCAACCGGGTCTCAACAGTGCACAGTTCAGTACGAACATGAAATACTACATGAATCGTTATTCAAACCTGAATACTCCCACTGTCATTACTCTAAATGATAATACAGGTAAAGTATTGAGTACGCTTGTTACGAATGATAATCTGAAACAGACTTTGTCCAAATACAGTGTACCCCAGAAAGAGTTCTTCACTTTCAAGACCGGAGATGGTGTAAGTCTGAACGGTTGGATGATGAAGCCTGTGAATTTCTCCGCATCCAAGAAATACCCTGTACTTCTGTATCAATACAGCGGACCCGGTTCACAACAGGTACTGGACACATGGAGCATCAGTTGGGAAACCTATATGGCCAGTCGTGGTTTTATCGTGGTCTGTGTAGACGGACGTGGAACCGGCGGACGTGGTGCAGACTTCGAAAAATGCACTTACCTGAATCTTGGCGTGAAAGAGGCGAAAGACCAGGTTGCAACAGCCCAATATATGGGTAGCCAGCCGTATGTAGACAAAAACCGTATCGGTATCTGGGGCTGGAGTTATGGCGGATACATGACCATCATGAGTATGAGTGAGGGAACGCCCGTATTCAAGGCCGGAGTTGCAGTAGCAGCCGTCACTGACTGGAACTACTACGACACAATTTATGGCGAACGCTTCATGCGCACTCCCAAAGAGAATGCTGAAGGATATAAAGGCTCTTCCGCTTTCACCCGGGCAGACAAATTGCATGGCAATTTATTGCTGGTACATGGAATGGCGGATGACAATGTTCATTTCCAAAACTGTGCAGAATATGCAGAACATCTGGTACAGTTGAACAAGCAATTCGATATGCAACTCTATACAAACCGCAACCACGGTATCTATGGCGGAAACACCCGTTATCATCTGTATACGAAGCTAACGAATTTCTTTGAAAAAAATCTTTAAGATCATAAAGTTCACCACAGATTACACGGATTAACACAGATAAAAAAGAGAAATAAAGAAATCTGTGTTAATCTGTGTAATCTGTGGTGAACAATAAATCAATATCATGAAAGACAGAATACGCAAACCCGAATGGCTCAAAATAAGTATTGGAGCCAATGAACGGTATACCGAAACCAAACGTATAGTTGAATCTCACTGCCTGCATACCATTTGCAGTAGCGGACGTTGCCCTAATATGGGAGAATGTTGGGGTAAAGGTACTGCCACCTTCATGATAGGCGGTGACATCTGTACCCGTTGCTGCAAATTCTGTAATACACAGACAGGCAAACCGCTTCCATTAGATATGGAAGAGCCTACCCATGTAGCGGAATCCATAGCCTTGATGAAACTATCCCATGCTGTCATCACCTCCGTAGACCGGGATGATCTACCGGATCTCGGCGCTGCACATTGGGCATGCACCATACGCGAAATCAAACGCCTCAATCCGGAAACTACCATCGAGGTTCTGATCCCCGACTTTCAAGGAAGAAAAGAATTAGTATCCCAGGTTATTGAAGCACAACCGGAAATTATCTCCCACAATATGGAAACGGTGAAACGCATCACTCCACTGGTACGTAGTGCAGCCCGCTACGAAACAAGTCTGGAAGTAATACGCCAGATAGCCGACAGCGGAATCACAGCAAAATCAGGAATCATGGTAGGATTAGGCGAAACTCCGGAAGAAGTGGAAGAACTGATGGATGACTTGCACCGTGCAGGATGTCAAATCCTGACCATCGGACAGTACTTGCAACCTTCACATAAACATTACCCTGTGGCAGAATACGTTACTCCCGCACAATTCGCTTCTTACAAAGAAACCGGTCTGGCAAAAGGATTCGATCAGGTAGAAAGTGCACCTTTGGTGCGTTCTTCTTATCATGCCGAAAAACAGGTACAGTTTTACAAAAAAGAAACGAAGTAAAAACCAATTGCTCTACTTATTTGTTATCTATGAGATAACGACAGAATAAAGTTTGCAATGTCAAAAAGAGGAGTTCTATCATCTAAGTTTAATATGTCTTTGGGATTTATCCCGGTTATCGTATCTATTATATTGTGCGAATTTATAACCCAAGACATTTCCATCTACATTGGTGCAGGTGTAGGGGCCCTTTATAGTTTATATACCTTATGGGGAAAAGGAGCAAGAATCCCCAACTTCCTACTTTATTGCACTACCGGAATGCTCTTGCTTTTGAGTCTGACCACTTTAATCTTCGGTGATTGCAGTTCCCGCGAAATGTTTCCACTGACATTGGAGATCAGTACGCTCATACCCGTAGTCATTATCTTCCTGAACAGGAAAAGATTTCTCGCTCACCAGATTTCCCAGTCACAGAAATGTTGCAAACAACTTTTTGCGCAAGGGGCAGAGTCTGCCATTGTAACAACACGGGTAGTTGTCATCATCGCTTTTCTTCATTTCCTGGGAGTCTTCATCACAATTCTGTTACCCGGTCCCTTAAGTGAAACTTCCAGAGATGTTTTATTCCGGTATTGTCCGCCAGCTGTATTTATTCTGAGTATATTATTCAATCAGTTCGGAATCCTCTATTTCAATCAAGTGATGGAGCACACAGCTTTCGTGCCCATTGTTAACACCAAAGGGGATGTGATCGGCAGAAGCCTGGCAGTGGATGCTATCAACAAGAAAAATGAATATATCAATCCGGTAGTCCGTATCGCTGTATCTCACAACGGTATGTTGTATCTTCGTCCACGCCCCCAACGCTGTATTCTCGACCGGGGGAAGACTGATATACCCATGGAATGTTACCTTTTATATGGAGAAACCCTGGAACAAGGCATCGTCCGGCTTGTGAGACAAGCTTTTCCACAAGCACCGATACAAGATTTACAGTTCAATATCATGTATCACTTTGAGAATAAAGTGACGAACCGGCTGATCTATCTTTTCATTCTTGATGTAGAAGACGACAATCTTCTACGGGACAAGCAGGTAAAAGACGGAAAGCTTTGGACTTTCCAGCAAATAGAGCATAATTTAGGCAAGAACTTTTTCAGCTGCTGCTTTGAAAACGAATATGAGCACCTGAAAGATGTTATTTGTACAAGAGAAAAATACAAGGAATTTTAGAAAGATCGGGCACTTTTCCCTGCCACTCCTTCACTGTCTTGGTTTTGATATATTCTCCCTCACACGTAATGTTCGCAGCAATACAGAGTTTGGTTTGCGGACGACAATTTTGCAAGATGTCTTCCACCATTTTATTATTACGGTAAGGTGTTTCAATGAATAGTTGAGTCTGGTGTTCGGCATAAACCCGCTGCTCCAGAGTCCTTATTTTTTTGGCACGCTCGCCCGGCTCAATAGGAAGGTAACCGTGGAAAGCAAAACTTTGCCCGTTAAAGCCTGACCCCATGACAGAAAGAATAATTGAAGAAGGTCCCACCAAGGGCACTACTTTCAGATTCTTCCGTTGAGCAATCGCCACTACATCCGCTCCCGGGTCAGCGACTGCCGGACAGCCGGCTTCGGAAATCACTCCCATAGACAATCCCGCCATCAACGGTTTCAGATATCCCGAAATATCTTCAGGTGATGTATGCTTGTTCAGCGGGTAAAAAGTCAGTGTATCAATATCTATTTCCCGGTCCACCTTCTTCAGAAAGCGGCGTGCAGAACGCACATCCTCTACTATGAAGTGACTAATCCCAAGTATGATCTCCTTATTATAAGAAGGCAACACCGTTTCAATCGGTGTATCACCCAAAGTGACGGGCAAAAGATAAAGAGCTGTTTCCACGTTGATAAGTGATAAGTTATTAGTGATAAGTGATAAATGAAAAAAATTAGTGATGAGCGGTTCATTTTGCTATGCCATTATACTGCATAGCCACTAATCACTCATCACTAACCGTTAATCACTATATATTACCCATAGATAATGTTTCCATTCTCATCCATATATTCATCCAGTCCTTTTTCGTAAGTAGCCATGGCACGCAAGCTCATACCCACGCTGGAGAAACCACCGTCATGGAATAAGTTCTGCATGGTTACCTTACGGGTCAGGTCGGAGAACATTACGATGCAATAATCAGCACATTCGTCAGCTGAAGCATTGCCCAGCGGAGACATGCGGTTGGCAAAATCGAACAGCTTATCCATACCCTTCACACCGGAACCGGCAGTAGTCATAGTCGGAGACTGTGAAATGGTATTGACACGTACATTATGTTCGCGGCCATAGATATAACCGAAGCTACGTGCAATGGATTCCAGCAAAGCTTTTGCATCTGCCATATCATTGTATCCATAGAATGTACGTTGTGCAGCCACATAACTCAATGCAAGGATTGAACCGTAATCGGCAATTGCATTCAGCTTTTTGGCAGCCTGTATCATCTTATGGAAAGACACTGCGGAAATATCGAGCGTCTTGCCCAGCATATCATAATCTAAATCATCATATGTACGTTTCTTGCGAACATTCGGAGACATACCAATGGAGTGAAGCACAAAGTCAATCGGTCCGCCCAAAACTTCCATGGAGCGTTTGAATACATTTTCCAAATCTTCTACGCTGGTTGCGTCAGCAGGGATAACTTCACACTGCAGTTTATCTGCCAGTGCAGAAACTTCGCCCATGCGAACTGCTACCGGAGTGTTTGACAAGGTGATTGTTGCACCTTCTTCTACAGCTTTTTCAGCTACTTTCCAGGCAATGGACTGCTCATTCAGAGCACCGAAAATAATGCCTCTTTTTCCTTTCAACAAATTGTAACTCATACCTATAATATTAAAGTTGACGGGTGTCTAATAAACAAATCAACAAGGAAATTGCTCTTATTGTTCGCTTCCTCATCAACTTGCATCTTATCACCACGTTTACTATTTTGAGGCTGCAAAGATAGCGCAAATTGAACGCATAGCAAAATAAGCTTGCTTATTTTTGCTTTGCTGAAATGCCGCCTATCTTATTTAAAGATATGAACTTTCTGCATAAAAAGCCCGTAAGTGTGCAAAGAAAAGGACAAAACCACAAAAAATCCACCTAAACCAACAAATTGTGCACATGGTTTTAGCTAAAGCCCGATACATTTGCAACCGGTAATTAAGAGGTTTTTTCATAATATTTATTTAAGGTTAGAATTAGGTTAACATGAATCATTTATTATTTCTTTCGCAGGCCACTCGGGAGAGCCGCTTGCGGGAGGATAATAAAAAAGGAAAGAAAATGAGAAGTTGAAGAAGCCTGTTAGTTAACAACGAATAACTGATAACTAATAACTTATAACTAAATATAGTATCACGGATGAACACATTTATCAAAAAACTATGGGTGCTTGTTGCACTGGCCCTTCCGTTGTTACCTGCACAAAGTACGGTAAATGCCCAAAACGGAAATTATATAGATGAAAGTATCTATGAGAATTTACCTTTCGATATGCCGAAAGTGGAACAACCCGCTTTTCCGGATTATACAGTCAACATTATAGACTTTGGAGCGAAAGGAGATGGTATCGTATTGAATACCAAGGCCATCAACGATGCTATCAAAGCGGTAAATGCAAAAGGCGGTGGTAAGGTAGTCATCCCCGGAGGTTTATGGCTGACCGGTCCTATCGAACTGTTGAGCAATGTCAATCTGTATACGGAAATGAATGCTCTGATACTATTTACTGATGATTTTGAAGCCTATCCTATTATTGAAACTTCTTTCGAAGGATTAAATACACGTCGTTGTCAATCTCCTATTTCCGCCTGGAATGCAGAAAACATAGCCATTACAGGAAATGGTGTATTCGATGGTTCTGGTGATAGCTGGCGCCCGGTAAAGAAGGGTAAACTAACTTCCAGTCAATGGAATAGCTTGGTTAATTCGGGTGGAGTAGTCGATGAAGCAGGTAGTATCTGGTACCCTACTGCAGGTGCACTAAAAGGCGCTATGGCTACCAAGGACTTCAATAATCCCGAAGGCATTGAAACGGATGAAGAATGGAATGAGATTCGTCCATGGTTGCGTCCGGTATTATTGAATATAGTTAAGAGCAAAAGGGTATTATTGGAAGGTGTTACTTTCAAAAACTCCCCCAGCTGGTGTCTGCATCCACTATCCTGCGAACATATCACAATCCATAATGTGAAGGTCTTCAATCCCTGGTATTCCCAGAACGGAGATGCATTGGACTTGGAATCATGCAAGAATGCATTGATTATCAACAATATCTTTGATGCCGGTGACGATGCTATTTGTATCAAGTCAGGAAAAGACGAAGACGGTCGTAAACGTGGCGAGCCTTGCCAGAACGTGATTGTTAAAAACAATACCGTATTACATGGTCATGGCGGTTTCGTCGTAGGAAGTGAAATGTCCGGTGGTGTAAAGAATGTCTATGTAACTGACTGTACATTTCTCGGCACAGACGTAGGTTTGCGCTTCAAGAGTACTCGTGGACGCGGCGGTGTAGTGGAAGGCATTTACATCCACAATATCAATATGATTGACATTCCTCACGAAGCATTGCTGTTCGATCTTTTCTATGGTGGTAAAGGTGCGGGCGAAGAATCAGAAGAAGAACTGGAAGGAAGAATGAAATCATCTATTCCAGCTGTAACAGAAGAGACTCCCGCTTTCCGTGATATTCACATTACGAATGTTACCTGTAAAGGTGCCGGACGTGCCATGTTCTTCAATGGTCTGCCTGAAATGCCTATCCGCAATGTATATGTGAAGGACGTTGTAGTTACAGACGCCAAACAAGGTATCGTCATCAGTCAGGCAGAAAACGTATCTATTGAAAATGTAAAGATAGAAACTAAAGGTACACCCTTGCAGGTACAGAAAGCCAAAGGCCTGAAAGTAAACGGAAAGACATACAATCACTCTGCGGCTAAAACTCTGAATATAAATTTATAAATAGACATGCTTTTCAGATATAAACTAATTTCGCCAACGGATAAATAGTAATGCAATCACCATTTCCTTGCCCTTGGTATATAGAGGAATTATACAAAACCAATCATTCCCCCAAAGCCAGCAGTATTTATATCAAAATAAAAAAGGAATTACGCGAGGTTTGCACTAATTTTGTAGCAAATTAGTTATATACTTAAAAACCATGAAGAAGAAAATCTTTACAGCATTGCTATTATTGTGTACTCTCTCGGTAGCAGCAGAGGCACAAGAGACAAAAAAGAGTTTTACAGTGGAAGTAAGCAACACCTGGAACAAGGCAAAAGCAGACGAACCGGTAGTGATCAAACTGAGTGAAATCAATCCTCAGTTTCGTGTACGCTCGGCTGTTGTCATGAACGGTAATGAAGAAATCCCCTCGCAACTGGATGACCTGAACGGCGACCGCCGTCCGGATGAACTGGCATTCCTCGTCGACCTGCCTGCCAAAGGTAAAAAGACGCTGACCATTACCTTGTCTTCCGCCAAAAGCGACAAGACTTATCCGGCCCGCGTATATGCAGAAATGCTGGTCAGCGACAAAAGAGGGAAACATGTACCTGTGCAGTCGGTAACCATTCCGGGCACCAGCAACATTTACAACCAGATGCACCACCACGGTCCGGCTTTCGAATCCGAACTGGTGGCATACCGTCTGTATTTCGACCACAAACAGACTGTTGACATCTATGGTAAATTCAACAAAGGTTTTGAAATCAAAGAATCACAATTCTACCCAACCGACGAACAACTGGCACGCGGCTTTGGTGATGATGTCCTCATGGTAGGAGGCAGTTGTGGTGTAGGTGCACTAAAAGGTTGGGACGGCAAAAAAGCTACCCATATCACCCCTGTTGCCACACTCACTGAGCGTATCATCGCCTATGGCCCGGTGCGCACGATCTCCGAAATTGAAGTAGCCGACTGGCAGTATCAGGGTTCGGAACTGAATATGACGAACCGTTATACCCTTTACGGCGGACACCGCGATGTGTTCGTAGAAACATTCTTTGAAGAACCGTTGAAGGACGAAGTCTTCTGTACAGGTGTGATAGATATCAAAGGCTCCGTATCTTACTCCGACCACAAAGGTCTGATAGGTTGCTGGGGAACTGACTGGCCAGTGAATGACACCGTAAAGTATGCCAAAGAAACCGTAGGCCTGGCCACATACATCCCCCAGAAATATGTAAAAGATGAAGTGAAAGATAAAGTGAAAGATAAAGTTAATTATCTGTACACCATCGGTGCCAAAGGCAGCAAATACTTCACCCACAATATCACATTCACTTCTATGAAAGAAACCTTCGGTTATAAAACTCCCGAAGCATGGTTCGCCTATATCCGCGAATGGAAAGAAGAGCTGGAACATCCGGCAGTGGTGAAGGTGATAAACAACTAATAACTAAAAACGTATCATGAAAGCAAGAAAGACCCTAATGAGTCTCTGTCTGTTGCTCGCCTTGCCACTGGCGGCACAGCAAAAGAACTATGTTTCCGAAGTATGGGTAGCCGACCAAGGAAACGGTAAGTACAAGAACCCGGTACTCTATGCAGACTATTCCGACCCGGATGCCTGCCGTGTAGGAGATGATTTCTACATGACATCTTCCAGTTTCAACTGTCTGCCCGGACTTCAGATACTCCACTCCAAAGATTTGGTGAACTGGAGTATCATTGGTGCTGCCGTACCCTATGCACTGCCACCTATTGAAACTCCCGAACGTCCCGAACACGGTAACCGCGTATGGGCGCCCGCCATCCGTCATCACAACGGGGAGTTTTACATCTTCTGGGGAGACCCCGATCAGGGTGCTTTCATGGTGAAAGCCAAAGACCCGAAAGGTCCGTGGACCGAGCCTGTGCTGGTAAAGCCGGGAAAAGGTATCATCGACACTTGCCCATTCTGGGACGAGGACGGTAAAGTATACATGGTACACGCTTATGCAGGCAGCCGTGCCGAATTGAAAAGCGTGATAACTATCTGCGAACTGAATGCCGAGGCAACTAAAGCCATTACCCCGTCGCGCATTGTATTCGACGGCCATGAAGCACACCAGACTTGTGAAGGTCCGAAGTTCTACAAACGTAACGGATATTATTATATCTTCCATCCGGCAGGCGGCGTACCCACAGGCTGGCAGGTAGTACTGCGTTCCAAGAACGTATACGGCCCGTACGAATGGAAAACAGTGCTGGCACAAGGTGATAGCCCTGTCAACGGTCCTCACCAAGGTGCATGGGTAGATACTCCGACCGGAGAAGACTGGTTCCTGCACTTCCAGGATGTAGGTGCTTATGGCCGCTTGGTACATCTGCAACCAATGAAGTGGGTAAATGACTGGCCCGTAATCGGCATTGATAAAGACGGTGACGGTTGTGGTGAACCAGTAATGACTTACAAGAAGCCGGATGTAGGCAAGACATATCCTATCTGTACTCCGCAGGAAAGTGACGAATTTGATGGATACACTTTGTCACCACAGTGGCAATGGCATGCTAATATCAATGAAAAATGGGCATATTATGCCGGTGATCAGAGTATGGTCCGTCTTTATTCTTACCCCGTTGTAAAGGAATACAAGAACCTGTTTGATGTAGCCAATCTGCTATTACAAAAGGCTCCTGCACCTAATTTCACCGCTACTATGAAGCTGACCTTCAAACCGGTAGAGAAATATAAAGGTGAACGTACCGGGCTGGTAGTAATGGGCATGGATTATGCCGGATTGATCCTTGAGAATACGGATAAAGGTCTGGTACTCTCGCAAGTATCCTGCCTGAAGGCTGATAAGGGTACACCGGAAGAAGTAAACGGTACGGTAGACCTGACTGATAACACAATTTACCTGAAAGTAAAATTCACCAGCGACGGCAAAAAGATTTCCAAGAGCGAAGGTGGACACGACCTGTTGGTAATGTGCGACTTCAGTTACAGCCTCGACGGTAAGAAATATCAGTCACTTGGCAAACCGTTCCAGGCAAGAGAAGGCAAATGGATCGGTGTTAAGGTAGGTACATTCTGTACACGTCCGGCAATTACGACCAATGATGGCGGCTGGTCGGATGTAGACTGGTTCCGTATCACAAAGAAATAATAATCGGCTCTTTAGCTAATCAATCTATTCCTCCTTATTGAAACTCTGTTTTCAGTAAGGAGGAATTTTCATTTCCACTCTGTTTTACATTCACCGCAATCTATACCACAATACTTATACAACTAATTATCAGAGACTTGCATTTACATTCTATTTACCACATAATGTAACGGCTTTTACCGCAGGATGTAACGGCTTTTACTCCGGGATGTAACGACCTTTACCCCGGGATGTAACGACCTTTACCTCAATATGTAAATGGAGTTACCGTGTGGGGTTAACAAAGTTATACTGTAAGGTAACCTAAGTTCCCCTGCAGGGTTACCGTCTTTTGATCTGTATCAACAGGTTGTTTGAACGAAATGTCGTATCTTTGTGTTCATTAAAGAAAAAGAAGTATGAAGAAATTAGTAATATTCGATTTAGACGGAACCCTACTAAACACCATCGCCGATTTGGCACAAAGTACAAACCATGCATTAACAGCATTAGGATACCCCACCCACAAAGAAGAAGAGTACAACTTTATGGTTGGCAACGGCATCAATAAGCTGTTTGAACGCGCTTTGCCCGAAGGTGAGAAAACGGAAGAGAATGTTTTGCGTGTACGAAAAGAATTTGTCCCTTATTACGACCAGCATAATGCCGACAAGAGTCGTCCTTACCCCGGCATTATGGAACTTTTGGACGAACTGCAAGCCAAAGGTTTGCAAGTGGCCGTTGCTTCAAACAAGTACCAAGCGGCTACCGAAAAACTTATTGCCCACTATTTCCCCAATATCCGCTTTACCGCTGTATTTGGCCAACGTGAAGGTGTCAATGTGAAACCTGACCCTACTGTGGTATATGATATCCTGAAAATAGCACAGATTTCTAAAAAAGATGTTCTCTACGTAGGAGATTCCGGTGTGGATATGCAGACTGCCATTCATGCGGAAGTGACTTCCTGCGGTGTTACCTGGGGATTCCGCCCGCGTGCCGAACTGGAAACTTTCCACCCGAATTATATTATAGATAAGGCTGAAGAGATTTTGGAAATAGTTTTTAGATAAGAGGGGAGCTATATTCGTTTCTTATGGGGTATGAATAAAGTGTGATAGAGTGGTAGGGTGATAAAGTGATAGCGGGATAAGACTCTTTGATATATAGCGCAGCTACTTTATCACCTTACCACCTTATCACTCTTTTATTCCTTCCTAATTGGTATTGCGTCATTTTTACTCCTTTTTAGCCAATTATTACCCCTCAGAATGCCTTAAACTGCCTAACATTGCAATCGAAATACCAAAAATGAAAAACAATGATAAAGAAATGGTTATTAGCATGCTTCACAGTTGTTTGTGCCGGAACTAATTTACAAGCACAGCAGGAAGATCAAACCCTCAAATTATGGTACGACAAACCCGCCACGCAATGGGTGGAAGCTCTGCCATTAGGTAACGGACGTATAGGCACCATGGTTTTCGGCGACCCGGTACACGAACAGTTCCAGTTGAACGAAGAAACCGTATGGGGTGGTTCTCCCCACAACAATACCAACCCCAAAGCCAAAGATGCCCTGCCTCGTATCCGCCAGCTCATCTTCGAAGGTAAGAACAAAGAAGCACAGGAGCTTTGCGGCCCTACCATTTGCTCGCAATCAGCCAATGGAATGCCTTATCAGACCGTAGGATCACTGCATCTGGACTTCGACGGTATCAATGAATACAATGACTATTACCGCGATCTGGATATAGAAAAGGCAATTGCTACCACTCGCTTCACAGCCAATGGTGTGACTTATACTCGAGAAGCCTACACCTCCTTCCCCGATCAGGTATTAGTGATCCGGCTGACGGCTTCACAAAAGAAAAGCATCTCATTCACAGCCAAATATAGTACTCCTTATAAAAGTAGCGTGATACGTTGCATCTCCCCCCGCAAGGAATTGCAATTGAATGGAAAAGCCAACGACCATGAAGGTATTGAAGGAAAAGTAGAATTTACCGCACTTACCCGTATAGAAAATAATGGTGGAAAGTTGGAAATACTATCAGACAGCACTCTACAGGTAAAAGACGCAAACAGTGTTATACTGTATGTTTCCATCGGAACCAACTTCGTGAATTATAAAGACGTTTCGGGTGATGCCCTCAATAGCGCACAACAGTATCTGAAACAGGTTAATAAGAACTACCCAAAGAGTAAGGCTTCACATATCAATGCATATCAGAAATACTTCAACCGTGTATCTCTGAATTTGGGAAGTAATGCTCAGATCAATAAGCCGACGGATGTACGTGTAAAAGAGTTCAGTAGTAGTTTCGATCCACAGATGGCTGCCTTGTACTTCCAATTCGGACGTTACCTCTTAATATGCAGTTCTCAACCGGGTGGGCAGGCTGCCAATCTGCAAGGTATCTGGAACTGTCTCTTATACACATCTCCGAGCCCACGAGACGCGTAGTAATCTC
>ENA-OYYH01000852-OYYH01000852.1-human-gut-metagenome-genome-assembly--contig:-NODE-852-length-13747-cov-7.295647_pt1 | contig 13747 bp, 10 predicted proteins | sample MGYA00243245_ERZ653439 | MGnify/ENA primary metagenome ERZ653439 (study PRJEB26926, sample SAMN06165028) | human gut metagenome | biome: ENVO:00009003; feature: ENVO:2100002; material: ENVO:00002003... | reverse complement strand
TCTACACCTAAGCCTTCGTCGGCAGCGTCAGATGTGTATAAGAGACAGTATTAATATATTTGAGCATAATACACCGCTTCACGATGGTGCAGTTATAGTTAGGGGTAACAGGGTTGTTGCAGCTACCTGTTATCTTCCACTTACAGATAATGTTAATCTTAGCAAGGCTTTAGGAACAAGACACCGTGCCGGAGTCGGAATAAGCGAAGCTACAGACAGTATGACAATTATTGTATCAGAGGAAACGGGTAAGGTTTCCGTAGCTTTTGGTGGTGAATTAATACACGATATTGATGCAGATTCTTTAAAGAATAAACTGGAATATATCCGTAGAAAGAATATAGATGTTAAGTCTTTCAGGATATGGAGAGGCAGGTTGAAGCATGAAAGAGAAGATATTTAAGAATTTCAGCCTGAAGTTATTATCCGCTGTATTTGCAGTTGTTCTATGGACAGTTATTGTTAATATATATGACCCTAACACGAGTTATACATTCAGTAATATAACTGTACAGCTTATTAATACACAGAGCCTTACAGACAAAGATTACAGTTATGAAGTTGTTGATGGCGGCAAGATTTCAGTTACAGTAAGCGGTCCAAAGAGTGTCGTAACAGACCTTAAGACAAGTGATATAAGTGCAACCGCAGATTTGAGTAAGGTTACTGCATTTACAGATTATGTAGATATACAGGTTCAGGTAATTAAAGATGGACAGGTTCTTAATAATGTAGAGGCTGTTCCAAGAACATCAGCACTTAAGCTAAGCATAGAGAACAGGGATACCAAGACTTTGTCATTAGATGTTAACACGACAGGTTCTACAGCTTCAGGATATACGGTTGCTTCGACAAGTTCATCACCAACATATATCAAAGTTACAGGTCCTACATCTTTACTTGAGAGTGTAGCAGCATTATCAGTAAATATAGATGTATCAGGTGCTAAGGAAGACATAAGCACAAGTGCAGATGTTAAGATGTTAGATGAAGATGGTAATGAAATAGTAAATGATGCACTTGAACTGTCATGTACTAAAGCAGATATCAATGTTGATATAGCAAGAATGAAGACGGTGTCAATAACAGCAAAGACAAGTGGAACGCCGGCAGACGGATATATTATAACAGATACAATATTAAGCCAGGCATCTGCGGTTATAACAGGTTCAGATGATTTGCTGGGTAAAGTAGATACAATAACAATTCCATCGCAGAATATTAATGCTGATGGATTGAGTGCTGATAAGACATATACTTTCAGATTATCAGATTATGTTCCATCAGGAATTAAATTTGTATCTGACAGCAGTCTTACTGTTACAGTTAAGATAGCACAGAAGGCTACAAAGCAGATAAGTCTTTCAGCTTCAGAGATAACACTTAATAATATACAGACAGGGTTTAATGCACAGGTAATGCAGGGTATTACATTTACTGTAACAGGTAATGATAATGTGTTATCGGCTGTCAGTGCATCAGATGTAAAGGCAGGCATTGACCTTAAGAATCTTGGGGCAGGAACTCATAATGTCACAGTGGCGTTATCACTGCCTGATGGAATAACTGTAGTAGGTAATGTTACTGTTAATGTTACAATAACGGCAATACAGCAGGAAACAACTACAGAGAGTACCAAAGCGACAGAAAGCACTACATCGGCGACAAGGTAATTTGTTAAGAACTGCCATTTAAGGAGGGATTATAATGGTAAAGGAGAATATAATTGTCACAAGCCAGCTTGGAATACATCTTCGTCCAGCGGGTGCTATGTGTGATGCGGCAATTAAATTTGATTCTAATATATCATTTGAATATGCAGAGGGTAAGACAGCCAATGCAAAGAGTGTAATATCAATACTTGCATCAGGTGTTAAATGTGGAGATGAGATAACTTTAATAGCTGATGGAAGTGATGAAGAAGAAGCGTTAAAGACAGTATCAGAAAAGTTTAAAGAAGCTCTTAAAGATTGATTTAATCTACGGATTGAATTATAATTAAATAAAATGATGTAGCAATACGTGTACATCAGTCAGGGAAAAATACCATTTTCCCCGACATTATTAAATAACAAGGAAAGAGGTACAGAGTATGGGTTATATGGAAGTTTATAAGTCTTGGTGTGACAATATGTATTTTGATGAAGCAACAAGAGATGAACTTAAGTCGATCGCTAATGATGAGAAGGAGATTGAAGACAGATTTTACAAAGATCTTGAATTCGGAACAGGAGGCTTAAGAGGTGTAATTGGCAATGGTACTAATAGAATGAACATTTACACTGTAAGAAAGGCAACACAGGGACTTGCTAACTTTATTATTAAGGAAGGTGCAGCAGACAGAGGTGTAGCTATTGCATTTGACTCAAGAAGAATGTCACCTGAATTTGCTGATGAAGCAGCACTTTGTCTTAATGCTAACGGAATTAAGGCATATATATTCCCTTCACTTCGTCCAACACCAGAATTATCATTTGCATTAAGAGACCTTAACTGCATAGCTGGTATTGTAGTAACAGCAAGCCACAACCCACCAGAATACAACGGATATAAGGTGTACTGGGAAGATGGTGCACAGATTACAGCACCTAAGGATTCACAGATTATATCAGAAGTTAAGGCTGTAACAGATTACAATACAGTTAAGACTATGGATAAAGATGAAGCTAAGGCTTGCGGTCTTTACAATGTGATCGGATACGATATGGATGACAGATATATGGCCGCATTAAAGAAGATGAGTATTAATGGAGATATCATTAAGAAAGTAGCGGATGATATTAAGATTGTATACACACCATTCCATGGTACAGGTAATATTCCAGTAAGAAGAGTGCTTAAGGAATTAGGCTTTAAGCATGTATATGTTGTTCCAGAACAGGAAAAGCCAGACCCAGATTTTACAACGCTTGAATATCCTAACCCAGAAGATCCTAAGGCATTCACATTAGCATTAAAGCTTGCTAAGGAAGTTGATGCAGATATCGTTCTTGCAACAGATCCGGATGCTGACAGACTTGGTGTATATTCTAAGGATACTAAGACAGGTGAATACCAGTCATTTACAGGTAATATGTCTGCTATGCTTATTGCAGAATATATCCTTTCACAAAGACAGGAAAAGGGACTTCTTCATAAGAACGGAGCATTTGTTAAGACAATAGTTTCAACTAATATGGCTGACAGCATTGCTAAGGAATATAACCTTAAGCTTATTGAAGTTCTTACAGGCTTTAAGTTCATCGGTGAGCAGATTAAGTTCTTTGAACAGCAGGGTACATATGAATATGAATTTGGTTTTGAGGAAAGCTATGGCTGTCTTGTAGGAACACACGCAAGAGATAAGGATGCTATTGTTGCAGTTATGGCACTTTGTGAAGCAGCAGCTTACTATAAGAATAAAGGTCTTACTTTATGGGATCAGATGATTAACATCTATGAGAAGTATGGCTACTATAAAGAAGGACAGGTTGCTATCACAATGAAGGGTGCTGAAGGTGCTGGAAAGATTGCTAAGATGATGGATGACCTTAGAAATAATACACCATCTAAGATTGGTAACTGGACAGTTCTTGAAGCAAGAGATTATAAGAAGGACGAATGTGTCAATATGGTTACAGGCGATAAGCATAGCACAGGACTTCCTGACTCTAATGTACTTTATTATGATTTATCAGATAATGCATGGTGCTGTGCAAGACCATCTGGTACAGAGCCTAAGATTAAGTTCTATATGGGCGTTAAGGGCAGCAGCATAGAAGATGCAGCAGCTAAAGAAGAAGCTTTAAAGAAAGCTGTTATGGAGCTTGTTGGGCAGTAATCAGTAAGTATTATTTGATGGATATGTTTTACATAGCATAATTATATAAGTTCAGATTTTCTTAACAAGTAATACACAATATGAACACATTTCGTGAATATACTAACAGTATCAACAACGAAATGTGTTCATTTTTTCGTTGAAATGACATAAGTAAGGAGTGTTTGGATATGTATAATAATGAAGATAACGATTATATGAACAATAATTCTGATAATAATTCTAGGAATTATGAGAATGGAGAGCCTAATAATAATCAGAGTACAGGAACAAATGGATATACAACATACAGCCATAACACAGGTTATAATCAGAACAGTGCAGGTGGTGCTGGCATGAATAATGGACAGAACCAATATTCTAACGGAAGTAATAATTATGGCTATAATGGTTATGGATATAATCAGGGTGGTATGAATAATTCACAGTATGGTGCTAATACATCATACAATAGCACAGGAACTAATGCCGGATATAATAACACAGCATATAATAATGGTGCTAATACAGGCTTTCATAATGCATCAGATAACAGTAATTCAACCTATAGATATTCATATGTTAATAATAATATAGGCAGTGATCAGAATAATTCTTATAGGAATGCACAGAGAGCGGCTAAGCAGGCTAAGAAGGAAGCAAGAAAGAAGTCATTTAACAATTGGTTTTCTAAGAATTCCACGGCTAAGAAGTATATAAGTGGTGTGCTTGCAGCAGTGGTATTTGGTGTTGTAGCTGGTTCAGCAATGTATGGAACTTATCATATTGAGAAGAAATATTTAGGTGGTAATGATACTAAGAACTATACAATTTCAACTGTGACAAGCAATATTGATAAAGTTACAAGCGATGATATTAATGCTAATGGAGATACTAATCTTTCACAATATTCATCAATGAATGTAGAAAGTGTGGCACAGGCAGCACTTCCGGCTATGGTTGCCCTTAATGGTACAACTACAGTAAGCAGTTCATCTTCAATGTATGGCTGGGGACAGCAGCAGTACGAGGCTTCAACAAGTGGAACTGGTATTATTGTTGGTAAGAATGATACAGAGCTTCTTATTGTAACTAATGCACATGTTGTAGATAATGTATCCAACTTAAAATGTGTATTTGTGGATGACCAGTCAGTAAGTGCAACGGTAAAGGGTTCTAAGTCAGATCAGGATATAGCAGTAGTTGCTGTATCATTATCAGATATTCCGTCTGACACAATAAGTAAAATAGCTATTGCAGAACTTGCAGATTCTGATACAATTGCAGTAGGCCAGCAGGTAGTGGCAATTGGTAATGCACTTGGAGAAGGACAGTCAGTTACTAATGGTATTATAAGTGCCCTTGACAGATCAATAACAGTTAACAATGTTACATTTTCAGGACTTATAATGACTAACGCAGCTATTAACTCAGGTAATAGTGGTGGAGCACTTCTTAATGCAAGCGGCAAGGTAATTGCTATTAACTTTGCTAAGACATCATCAGATGGTGTTGAGGGTATGGCATATTCAATACCTGTATCTAATGTTAAGGAACTTATAAGCTCACTTATGAGCAAGCAGACAAGACAGAAGGTAGATTCAGATAATGCTGGATATCTTGGTATTGTTGCTATAGATATAACAAGCACATATGCTTCTATGTATGGTTACCCACAGGGTATAATGGTTCGTACAGTAGCATCTGGCTCAGCAGCAGAGAAGGCAGGACTTTCAGCTTACGATATAATTGTCGGTTTTGATGACCAGTCAATATCAACAATGTCAGGCTTACAGTCACTTCTGCAGTATTATTCAGCAGGAGAGACAGTAAAGGTTGACTACTATCATCTTGAAGGTAGTGAATATGTACTAAAGAGTGTGGAGGTTACATTAGGAAAGAAGAACTAATAAGCCTCGTAACACAGAATTGAGGATTAAATGAGTAACAACGATAATAATAATGAGAACAATACAACTGCTAACACAGATGAATACGAAAAGGTGTGTTATATATGCAGAAGGTCAGAGTCTAAGGCTGGTAAAATGATTAATATGCCAGGTGGTTTATGTGTATGTGCAGATTGTATGCAGAAGACCTTTGATACAATTAATAACAGTGATATCAATTATGATGACCTTATGAATAATATGCCTAATATGGGAATGTTCGGCGGCTTTAATATGATGGGTAATGACATTTCCAACAGGCAGAAAGTCAAGAAAAAGAAAGAAGATAATAACAAGCCTACAGATAAGGAAAAGGACGATACACTTGATTTGGATAATCTTCCAGCACCTCATCAGATAAAGGCAATGTTAGATGAATATGTAATAGGTCAGGACTATGCCAAGAAGGTTATGTCAGTTGCTGTATACAATCATTATAAGAGAGTTGCCACAGGAACTATGGACGATATTGAGATTGAAAAGTCTAATATGCTTATGATAGGACCTACAGGAAGCGGAAAGACTTATCTTGTAAAGACACTGGCAAGACTTTTAAAAGTACCTCTTGCAATTACAGATGCTACTTCACTTACCGAAGCTGGCTATATAGGTGATGATATAGAGAGCGTTGTATCAAAGCTTTTACAGGCAGCAGATAATGACGTGGAGAAGGCAGAAAGAGGCATTATATTTATTGATGAGATAGATAAGATTGCCAAGAAGAAAGAAACAAGAAGCCGTGATGTAAGCGGTGAATCTGTACAGCAGGGAATGTTAAAGCTTCTTGAGGGAAGTGATATAGAAGTTCCAGTAGGTGCTACAAGCAAAAATGCTATGGTTCCGCAGGTTACAGTTAACACACGCAACATATTATTTATATGCGGTGGTGCATTTCCAGACCTTGAGAATATAATAAAGGCAAGACTTAATAAGCAGTCATCAATAGGTTTTAACTCAGACCTTAAAGATAAATATGATAATGACAAGAATATATTATCAAAGGTTGAATTAGAGGATTTAAGGGAATTTGGTATGATTCCTGAATTCTTAGGACGACTTCCTATAGTATTCTCTTTAGATGGTCTTACAGAGGATATGCTTGTTAAGATTATGAAAGAGCCTAAGAATGCAATACTTAAGCAGTATCAGAAGTTATTAGAACTTGATGAGGTTAAGCTTGAATTTGATGATGATGCTTTAAGACAGATTGCAAAGAAAGCTATGGAAAAAGATACAGGAGCAAGAGCATTAAGGTCTATAATAGAAGAATATATGCTTGATATAATGTATGAAATTCCTAAAGATGATAATATCGGAAGTGTCACAATAACAGCAGATTACATCGAGAAGAAGGGCACACCGCTTATTATGATGCGTGGACAGGAAAGACTTCCAATGAATAATGCAGAAGCTTAATGCTGTCAGTTTCACAAGCCATTATGCACAAGATATTCTGCTGATGTTATTTTGCAGAAGTTATTATGTATATGTCAGTATGTCAGTATATTAGTATTATTATAAAATATTAATCATATAATGTCCTTAAAGATTATCTTTAAGGACATTTTTTATGCCTTTATGCAGTGAAATGATAACAGATGAGGATATATATGATTATATAGTTGTCAATCTTCCGGGAATTAATAAGATGCTTCAAAGCAACCCTGATGTATGTATACAGAAGGTTGATGACCAATGGCTTGTTGCACATAGCAGGCTTCCGGATGACAGGGATTTTAATATAAGTGACTTGGGATATTATACAATTCCCAAGTTGTATGGGCTTATGGATACATCAAGCATTGATGCGGTAAATGCCACCAACATAACAAGCCAGCCTTTTTTAAATTCAAAAGGGCAGGGTGTTATCGTGGGGATAATAGACACAGGAATTGATTATCTTAGTGAGAACTTCTGTGATACGGCTGGTAATACGCGTATTATGGCTATATGGGATCAGACCCTTGAGTACAGGCAGAATTTATATGTTAATTATGGTCGTATATATGAACAGGCAGAGATTAATACAGCACTTGAAGCATACCGCAATGGACTAAATCCTTACGATTATGTGGGAACAACCGATATTACAGGGCACGGAACATTTATGGCTGGAGTAATTGCTTCAAGAAAAATTGATGATTACATAGGTGTTGCACCAGAGGCAAGCATAGTATGTGTAAAATTAAAAAATGCAAAGAAATATTTAAGGGATTACTTCTACATAAGGGATGATGCAGTGTGTTTTGAGGAAACGGATATTATGCTTGCCGCAAGATTTCTAAAGGATTATGCAGGGTTAAAGAAAATGCCTCTTGTCATATATATGGGACTGGGTAGTGGTCTGGGCTCAAGAACAGGCGGAAGTCCTTTATCAAATGTTCTTGATTCACTTACAATGCACGTTAATACATGTGTTGTTGTTCCTGCTGGCAATGAGGCAGTCAAAAGGACACATTTTAGCGGTTACGCTTCTGTTGTTCCTGAATATAAGGAAATGGAGATAAATGTTGAGAGGCGTGGAAAAGGCTTTGTGCTTGAAATATGGGCAAAAAGTCTTGATGTACTGTCGGTATCAATAATATCACCGACAGGCGAGATTATTCCAAGAATACCAGCAAGGATAGGCTCAAGTACACAATATTCATTTCTTTTGGAGAATTCAAGGATATATGTTGATTACCAGATTACAGAAACTGTTGCAGGGCAGGAAGTTATATTTATGAGATTTGAACGTCCGGCAGAGGGACTGTGGAAGATAGATGTATATAGTCTTACTAATCTTCCTGGATATTTTAATGCGTGGATAACTTTAAAAGAGCTTATGGACTGTGATGCCTATTTTCTTAATTCAGATGCTGATGTAACGCTTGTAGAGCCTGCCAGCGGTTTAAGGCTTATTACTGTTGGTGCATATAATCATAATACCAACGGAAGCGACGTGAACAGCAGCAGGGGTTATACGGCGGATAACAGGGTTAAGCCTGATATAGCAGCACCAGGAGTTAATGTGTATGGTGTTGGAGGCGTAAGAGGCTATACAGTTAGATCAGGAACAAGCATTGCTGCGGCACACGTTGCAGGGGCAGCGGCATTATTTTTTAGCTGGGGAGTTACTAACAATAACAGATCAGTTATAAGTAATAGCGAGATTAAGTCATATATAATAAGGGGAGCAGACCGACCGGGGGATATTGCTTATCCAAATGTTGAATATGGCTATGGCAGATTGAATATAGCAGGTGCATTTGACCAGATGAGGATAAGTTAATAAAAGCTTAAGGCTTAGCTTATTGTAATTATTAAGTACATATGATAAAGTGATTATGTATGCGGATATATTGTCAGGAATTGCAGGGTGATGTAATAGTGAAGCAATTAATTGGCATATGTAAGGGAAGTATCCCCGACACCTATATAAGAATTATAAAGGACAGGTATTTAACAATGAAATATAAAGCGATTGCACTCGATCTTGACGGAACACTCACAGACCATAATAAGAAGCTTCCGGAGGCTAATAAGGAGGCTGTATGGGCTGCAATTGATAAAGATGTTACAGTTATATTGGCTTCGGGACGTCCATTATTTGGGATAACACCGATAGCAGATGAGCTTGAGTTAGATAAGAGAGGCGGATATATATTAGCTTACAATGGTGGTGAGATAATTAACTGCCTGAATGGAGATGTAATTGTAAGCCACGAGCTTCCAAGGCAGTGTATAGACGATATATGTGATTATGCAAGAGCTAATGATGTGTATGCACTTACATATTCGGACGGAAAGATAGCAGCAGAGAGTGATGATGATGAGTATGTGTTAAAAGAAGCATTTTGCAATAATACAACAATAATTAAGACAGATGATTTAAAGAAATATGTAGATTATCCAGTTAATAAGTTCCTTGTTGTAGGAAGACACGATAAGCTTGTGCCAGTGCAGGAAGCTTTATTAGAGCATTATTCTGACGTGCTTGATGCATTTTATTCAGAAGATTATTTCCTTGAGGTAGTACCAAAGGGGGTTGCCAAAGATAAATCATTACAGCAGTTATTAGGTAAGCTGTCTATCAAAGAAGATGAGCTTATAGCCTGTGGAGATGGAATGAATGATATACCAATGTTAAAGATAGCAGGTGTTGCGGCTGTTATGGATAATGCGTATGAAGAAGTGAAAAAGTATGCAGACTATATCGCACCATCTAATGATGAATCGGGAGTTGCCGATATAATTAAAAGATTTATATTAAATGCTTAGAGTGATTAAGTGATAAATAATTATGGAGATTGACAATGGGAAGAGATAATGTTCAGAATGAAGAAATAGAAATTGATATTGGACATATTTTATCTATATTATGGGATAAGATAATGGTTATTATTGCAACAGGCATAATAGTGGGACTTGGTGCATTTCTTGTGGCAAAGTTTTTTATAACACCACAGTATGAGTCAGAAACCAAGCTGTATGTATTAAACAGAGCTAACGACAGTGCGACTACTTTATCAGATGTCCAGTTATCTACACAGCTTACGAAAGATTATAAGATACTTGTAACAAGTGCTCCGGTTATGAATGAAGTTATCAAGGAATTAAAGCTTGATATGAAAGCCTCACAGCTTGCTTCAAGCATATCTGTTGATACACCTTCGGATACACGTGTATTGCAGATAACAGTTGTTAGTGATGATCCTTATCAGGCTAAGAAGATAGCTGACTGCGTGGCTAAAGTATCATCACAGAAGATATGTGATATTATGAAGATTGAACAGGTAAATGTTATTGAGGAAGGCTCATTATCAGAGATACCAGCATTTGCTGTTGTCCAGAAATGGACAATTATAGGTGCTCTTGCAGGTATTGTGCTGTCAGCGGCGGTTATAGTAATAAAGTCAATGTTAGATGATACTGTAAAGACTACAGAAGATGTGGAGAAATATTTTGACCTCAGTACACTTGCAGTTATTCCAATTTCAGAAGAAATGGATGATGGCTTGCCAAAGAACAAGAAAAAGAGCAGGAAGAACAAAAAGAACAAGAATAAAAAGTAAAAGTCAGGTGAAAAGATAATATGCAGACTATCAATATAGAACGATTAAGAAAGCTTGATTACAGGGCTAATGAGGCATATAAGAATTTAAGAACGAATATCCAGCTTTGCGGTTCGGATATCAAGGTTATTATGCTCACAAGTACGACACCGGGAGAAGGTAAATCTACTGTATCATTTAATCTTGCGGTATCACTTGCAGAAGCAGGCAAGAAGGTTATATTTATTGATGCGGATTTAAGAAAGTCGGTGCTTGTAGGACGTTATAAGATTAATACGTCTGTTAAGGGACTTACACATTTCTTATCAGGAATTAATAAATTTGAAGAAGTTATGTATGCAACTAATGTTGAGAATTTTAATGTAGTATTTTCTGGTCCGGTGCCACCTAATCCTACAGAGCTTCTTGGCAATAAGGTGTTTAAGACACTTATAAAAGTATTAAGGGATTTGTATGATTATATAATAATTGATACACCACCTATAGGAAGTGTAATAGACAGTGCCATAGTGGCACAGGAGTGTGACGGAGTTGCCTATGTAATGGCGGCTAATGATGTAAGCTACAAATACGCCCAGAAGGGTCTGGAGCAGATTAAAAAGACAGACTGCAAGCTTCTTGGAGTGGTACTTAATAAGGTCGATATGGACGATAACAAATACTATGGTAAGTATTATGGCAAATACTATGGCAAGTATGGAGAACATGCCAATAAATAGGTGGCTGGTTATGTCGTAAATAACATATAATATTATAAACAGCTAATTGACATATTAACTTAATAACTATTTAAAAGGTCAAAAAGGCTTCGCATTACGATATACATAATGTGAAGCCTTTTTCTAATACTTGATAGTATTTTGTTAATAGTGTTTTATTAATAGTATTTTGAGCAATATTTTATAGTTAATTAGCTGCAGCCTGATTAGCATTGGAATTGCTATCTGCCTGGGCAGGGGCGGCAGCCGCCTGTGTAGGAGCTGTTGTAGCTTCTGTCTTATTGCCGTTACTGCCGGTATTATTGCTGTTATTATTATTATTACTGTTATTGTTATTACTGTTGTTGTTGTTACTGTTGTTGTTGTTATTGTTATTGCTATTGTTATCAGGAGCAGGGGTCTGTGTAGGAGCTGCTGTAGTTGTTGCTGCTTCTGTAGGTGCGGCAGTTGCTTTAGTTGTAGTCTGCTGCTTAGTTGTTGATGAACTCTTAGTTGATGTGGCAGCAGAAGTTTCTTCTTTGTTAGTGCTTGATGATTTTGAAGTATTAGGTAAAGACATCAAACCAGTTGGGTTAGAAACCTTGCTGATCTCTTCGTCATAATATTCCTGTGCATCGAATATATCACCATTAATTATCTTCTTGGCAAGCTGTCTGGCAATATCAACATCAGCCTGATAAAGAAGTGATACAGAACGATAAGAACCGAAATGCTGGCATAGTCTGCTGTCAGGTTCTGCACCTGTGCTGTATGTCTGTATATTCCATGAACGGCTGTTGGCAAGCTGCCCTTTTACAAGTGATGTAATATCTGATACAGGCATATTAGTGTAGAGCATATCACCGACAGAATCAAGTAATGCACTGTACTTTGCAAGTATTGCAGGTGATGTAAGCTTATTGATAATAGCTGTAAGGGCTGCAAGCTGGTTACGGCCTCTCTGGTAATCACCATCTAAGAAAGCATTTCTTTCACGGCAGAAAGCTAAGGTCTGTTCACCATTACATTCATTATCACCTATTACATAGTGATATCTTGTTGGAGCTGCCTCAAGTCCATTGACAAAGTCAACAGATGAATTGATGGTTACACCACCAAGTGCATCTACAATTGTCTCGCAGCCGGTAAAGTTAATCTTAACATAGTAATCAATATTAAGGTCATACAGATTCTGAAGGTTTAGTATAGAACCCTCTATACCCCATTGTCCGGCGTGTGTAAGCTTATCATAGCCCTGAGCACCCGTACCAGGATTAGTAAGGTTGATATAGGCATCTCTTGGAGTAGTGATAAGAAGCACTTGTCTTGTTATTGGGTGGATGACACATAAAATGTTGACATCGCTTCGTCCTGTTGAAAGTATCTTGCCTTCTTCGTCATTACCTGATATATATATTACAAAAGGTTCTTCGTTGACCTTTTTGTCAGACTCGCTCAATTCAACAGTTCTCTTAAGCTCAATAGTTCCTACAATTCTTATTGAGTTAAGGAATTCTTCATATTCCTCATCAAATGATGACAATGTGTTGTCATTAATAAGCATAGCCTGAATATCAGTTCCAGCCTCTAATGCAGGAATGATATCTTCCCAGGTTGTATATTCCCTGGTTTTGATGTCAGCGTTGTTATTAAAGTTAATCTTCTGTATGGCATCCTGATTATCATCAGCATCTACAGTAGAATTATAACCAAATGTATAAGATAGAGTATCAGAAAGTGACTGTGCTTTATCCTTCTTTAATACAACGACATCAACGACATCTGTAATCTCCTGTACGTTATTACCATTACTGCTTATCTTATCAAGAGTTGTGTCAACCTTTGATGTGAAAAGGAATGTGTATAAAAGTACAGCGGATAAAAGTATAGATATTACTTTTCCTATAATATGCGTCTTAGTAAACTGTGATAAAAAGTCGTATATTGCCACAAGTACAAGAACGGCGTCAATAGCTGCGATATACTTGAGCGGAAGAATATCAAGTTTGTAAAGCTTTAATAGTGTCAATACAGTGAATACAAGCTGAACAACAACGAGTGCAATACCAATAACTGTCGCCCACGCTCTTAGCTTGTGCTTCTTCTCACTCTGGGAAAGAGTGCTCCCCTTTTTGAAGATATATTGCATATCTTCTCTGGTCTTGTCAAAGAATCCTGACATAATGTTATCTCCTGTTACTGTCTCTTATACACATCTCCGAGCCCACGAGACGCGTAGTAATCTCG
>ENA-OYYH01000822-OYYH01000822.1-human-gut-metagenome-genome-assembly--contig:-NODE-822-length-13997-cov-5.194951_pt1 | contig 13997 bp, 9 predicted proteins | sample MGYA00243245_ERZ653439 | MGnify/ENA primary metagenome ERZ653439 (study PRJEB26926, sample SAMN06165028) | human gut metagenome | biome: ENVO:00009003; feature: ENVO:2100002; material: ENVO:00002003... | reverse complement strand
GAGATTACTACGCGTCTCGTGGGCTCGGAGATGTGTATAAGAGACAGCTATACATTTCTTCAAAAACTGATTTTATTATCCTTATAATCGGCCGCATGCACTTCCGGATCATGCTGCCGTACATACGGTGCCAGTGCCGGAACAACCTTAGCAACAGCTTCCATAGCAATGCCAGCCACTACCTTTCCGCCATAAATATTCAAATGCGTATTGTCTATTTTTCCTTTCGGACAAAAATCATAAATCCCCGCAGGCACCCACATAAAGAGGCTTTTTGATTTTTCTACGCCCATACCTACCACCAGGTCATGCGTCAGTTTATTCAGATCGACAAAAGGCACGTCCATTTCTTCAGCTACCCGGCGGGGAGAATTCAGATACTCTCCATGCGTATCCACAAGCACATTTCCTTCCACCTCATAACTTCCTTTAGGCTCTGTCACTCCTTCGGGAGGAAAGTTTCTCCGTACAATGGAATTAAACAGTACAGGATAAGCCCCCTTTTCTCGGGTTTCTCTTACGAAACGACGCAGGTTATCATCGAATGTAGTTCCCGGATCGGTATGCAGTTTTTCGGAAGCTTTCTCATCATTGTGTCCGAACTGAATAAACACATAATCTCCCTTTTTCAATTTGGCAAGCACCGCATCCCAACGCCCTTCATTGATGAAACTCAATGAACTCCGTCCATTCATGGCATGATTGTCCACTGCGACATCCTCCGTCAGAAAACAGGGAAGCATCTGCCCCCAACCACGTTCCAAGTTACCGTTCTTCAAGCTTTTGTTAGCCATGGTAGAATCGCCTATCATAAAGATGGTGATAAGGTCTTTCTTTTCCGTTATAAAGGCTGAAAAGAGTAATATCGCACAGAGTGCAAACAGTAGTTTTATTTTCAGATTTTTCATACTAAGAAATTTTCAGTAAAAATAAGTAAGTTCATAGATACGGCGTATGGAGCTACGTACAATTAGATGTATTATCGTACATAAAGAAGTACATTTTTTCTATAATCCCTTATTGACCAACAGATAATACATTTAATGTCCAATCTTGGTCATTAGCTTAAAAGAGTATAATATAGAAAGAAAAAAAACACCAAGTAGCATTATACTCATGCTGCTTGATTTTAAATTAGATGTTTCCATAGATTAATCGTTTTTACTAATTCAATTGATACATTTCTATCTGATCAATCACTACTCCTTCATCAAGTGCTTTTATAGTCAAATTGTGCTTCTTCCTCTTTTTAACCGGAAGAACCACTCGTCTGATAGCCTGATTGCGCAAAACATTCTCTTTCCATTCCTCACTACGTCCCTGAGTTTCGTAAGAAACTGTCTGAGCATTCTTTTTATCTATCGAAACAGAAAAGCGTAACTGTCCTCCATGTATAGGATGATTTGGCAATAACCGGATTTCAACTTCTACAGAATCACCGGGACATTCGCCAAAATCAAAAGACAATTCTTTGTTCTTTTCAAGCATTACAGCCTTTTCTTCATAACCAAGCCCCTCACAAGACACTGCATCACCTGCCGAATATTCCGCTCCATTCCATTTATATAAACCCGGGGAATGCTCTAACATAGGTGTTTCGACCGATGATCTATCTACCGGTTCAAATACTGGCAATCTACGCGGCTGATGATCCATCATACGGTGCCACTTACCATTATTACGAATACCTATATTATATATGCGGGTCAGCGAAGCAATACTATCATAAGCAGCATCACTTTTATTCCAGTTCATCTCCCCATGACGGGCAAACTGTGCATAAAGCATTTTCTTATTCATTTCAGCAGTAGCCTGTACCGGGTATTTTATCAATTGGAAATAAGCATCCTGTCTATCCTGTTGAATTCGTGAAGCCAACTTTTCTACTTTGTCCGAAATGACTTGGTAATCTTCAAGACGCTTATTGATGTACGACCTACTCCAAGGCATATCTTTCACAATCCGGTATGCATTCGTATGGTATTCTTCTTCACGGGTATTTCCCATAAATTCCGGTTTACGGATATAGGACAAACGATAATGTTCCATCATAACCGGCAAGAGGTCTTCACCTATAGCTTCTCCAAACTCACGCTTCAGAAAATTACATAAATGACCAGACACACCTTCTTCGATAACCTGATCGATATTCCATGCCATATCCAAGAATAGCTCTGTCTGATACTCTATCGGCTTGATATCTCCTACATTCAATATCCATATTTTTTGTATGCCACGATCATAAGCCTCTTTCATCTGTTGATATAGCAAAGCCGGACTAAACGTTCCTAACCAAAGGTAATCATGTGGACGCCCCCAATATGAAGCATGGTAATAAACTCCATTTCCTCCTTTACGAGTACGCTCTACTTCCATCGGAAAATGCTTTATATAGCCATAATTATCATCACACCACATGAGTGTTACATCCTCAGGAACTTCCAGCCCGGCACGATAAATATCGAGCACTTCTTTATAAGGGATAAAAACTTGTGGAATAGCCTCAACATCTTTATTCACGTATTTTCGTAATAAATCACGTTGATCTTTCAACACACGTTCCAACACAGCTTTCTGTTCTTCCACTGTTTTAGCACCTTGCATCTGTCCATCATGCACACCACGCATGCCAACCGTATATAAAATTTCCTGCTCCGAAACTTCCTTAAGCCGTTCTTCCCAAAAATGGCATACCGAACTGCTATTTTTCACATAGTCGTAATCACCTTTTCCTCTTCGGTTCCACTCACCGGCAGTACTACAAGCCATAGGTTCACAATGAGACCCACCTATATAAATACCAAACTTTTCTGCAGCTTCCCTATTTCCGGGAGTGAGGAAAAATGGAACCGAACATTCGTGCATGGCAGGCCAGTATGTATTAGCTCGCAGACGGAGTAACAATTCAAAAATACGTTCATTTGTTTGTGGCCCTATGCGTCCGGGTTTATACCACGGCTCATAATTCAAACTACTCCAAGGCATCAATCCCCAATCTTCATCATTAATAAAGATACCACGGTATTCTACCGAAGGAGACTGCACCATCTTATAATCGGCAGCTAAGTGAAAAGCCTCTTTCTTCTCAGGTGTTACGTCTGCCCACCATTCCCAAGGAGATACTCCTATCAAACGGGACAATTCCATTATACCATAGGCAGTGCCAGGTGAATCACTTCCTGCAACCAACAGCCTTCCACCCGGCAATACTGATATGAGAAAAGCCTGATTCTTACTCTTTAAGTCTGATATATCCACTCCGGTAGCGGCTATTAAAGGACTTTTATCAACTGTACCTACAATAATTCCGCCATGGTTAACACTAATAGTAGCAGGAGCAGAAAATACAGTTTCATAATCACGTGCAAACAACTGTAAAGCAGTTTGTACCACCTTCTCTTCCGTATTATCACAAGCCACTGTTACCGATTGACCAGAACGGAGACTGAATTGTGCACTACAAATCTGCGTAACCCCAAGAAACAATAAGCCTAAAATACCTATCTTCATATATTGTATTTTTTTCAAAAGTAATAAATATCATCTATAGTCACAAAAGTATTGTCACTTCCATAGATTGTTTTTGATTTATCCGTCCACACAGGTTTTATACCTGTTACTTCAACCAACAATGTATAATTACCTTTCTCCATTTCCGGTGTCATAATACGGATTGCCTTTTCTGAATATTTGCTATAAAAATCCACTAACGAAGAATATACTGTATCCTTCTTCGCATTCAATACACTCACTCGGGCATATCCGCTATGGCTATCAGATTTCCCGACAACTGCTACATGAGTCCCTCTGAAAGGTACAGCTAATACACTGCCTTTTGCATTTGAGACAAAACATCCTCTGTTTTCAGTCCAGCCCACAGCAGGTTTTATGTTTTTCATAGATACCCGCTTTCCTTTACGAAGTATATCCACCGGCTTCAAGGTATTAAAGTCCCAACACTGCCAATATTCAGGAATAGATAACTTTGTCCCATTAACTTGCATCGGCATCCAAACGTATGTAGCGGCTGAAGCTTGATGAGGATATGACCATCTATCTCCCATAAACATAGGTACGATATCATTCCCCCGCTTCAAGGGAAAAACGAAAGTACTCTGAGAATTATAAGTCAAAGTTCCTTCAGGACAGAACAAGCCTTGCTTTGTCCAAGGGCCTTCTATTTTCGGGGCCGTGAAATAAAAGTTATCATTCTTCTCCCAACTGGTCAGATTAGAATAAAGCATATAATAAATGCCGTCTTTCTTGAACATAGCAGGTGATTCACCTGAGCCTTTCACATGCGCAACTTCCATCTCTATTGATTGGTAATCATCACTCAACCGATATATCGGTCCATGATGAATCAGCAAATATCCTTTGCCATCCGTATCTTGAAAAGTTCCCATATCCCAACGCTGAACAGGCTTTCCCTGATAAAGTAACGGTCCCTGCAACTGATATTCGCCATTAATGGTTTTACAGGTGGCATACCCGATATAAGGGTCTTTGTATCCCATATCATCAGCATGCATAAACATTACAAACTCACCAGTAGAAGGGCATTTCATTACTTTCACACGTTCACCTACACGATTAGGCCCTAATATGCCATCCGGTTGCACGGTCAGGACTATCCGCTCGAACTTCCAGTTAACCAAATCATCCGAAGAGTAGCAGGAAAATCCCGGAAAAGCATTGCTTTCATCTGATTTCCACTCACCAAACAGATAATACCTCCCCTTTTCTTCTACAATACAAGCACCATGCGCATTGACAATATTGCCATGTTCATCAAACCACGGCATGCCATTTCGAATAACCTTCTCCACATTTTGGGCAAAGCAATATATCCCCTCTCCTATTCCTCCAATGAGAAGCCACACTAATAATACATATTTCATATACCTTATCAATTTCTTAAAAAATAAAAACTAATATCTATTCACGCCATTACACAAGTTGAAATCAAACAGAGTTTCATCATCAGTCTGCTTTACCAACCAATCTACTTCTGTTACATAAAGAATGTATAAATAAGAGGGAATATAGAAACTCCCTCTTAAATTATATGGAAAAACAATCTTACTTGTCTGTCATTTACTTTTCTGCTGCCATATCCGCAGTTGTAGGCCAATATGGATTCTGATAAATCGGAGAAGTTTCAATATTCTTACCATCAGTAGATGTTATTTGGAACTGATCAATACGAATCGGATCAAGATAATGAGCCATTTTCCAAACAAAACCCTCATAGGCTAACTGGTTAGCAGTTTTACGATATGGAAGCAGATATTCGCTATCGTTGGGTGAAGACACATTTGCTTTGTCAGTGCCATAGACAAGTGTAGTATTACCTTTTGAGTCATCATACCAACGTTCCATAGGTGTATTCCAAAGATGCATACCTTCGGGAAGATAAGGCGTAACCGTCATCTGATCAATTGCTCTCCACCGACATAAGTCCATCCAGCGAAGACCTTCTGATATATATTCGCAGCGACGTTCACGGCGAATATTATACAAAGTTTTATCTGTCAAAATCTTCCCTGCCGAATAAGCTCCCCAATCATTCTCAGCTTCCTTATTCAAATCAGTAGCAGCAATAGTAGCATCAATATTATCACTAACCAAAGCACGGCGACGAAGAAGTTGCCAATATTCACGGGCTGTATTATCTAAAGTCTGATTACGTTCATAGCTGGCTTCCATATAATTCAATAAGGCTTCAGAAGCACGATAGATAGGGATACCCAGGAAACACTTGTTCTGAACCAGATATTTACTATCCCAAGCTCCACCTTTACGCAGTGCATAACCGGTAGTATAAGCATACTGCACAGCACCGTCCGTAATTTTCGGATAAGGCTCGTCCAGCCAAATATTAGTAAGTCCTGAAACACTCTCTATTAACACATTCTTCTGTCCCGGCTCTTTCAGGAAGACAGTCAAACGACTATCACGGTTGGTGCATACATCAGCAATTGTCTTATCACCCATATAATAACCATCACCGTCCGCATATGTACCATGTGCATAAACCGGCAAACCATCTGCCATTAGGAAGTTCTGTACAAAGCCACGAGTTACACCGACACCCCAGTTACCTTCATCTGCAGCTAAAGCTACATCATGTCCGCTTCCCAATCCTTGTACATATTGTCGCCACATCAAAACCTCTTTCACACCCGACAAATCTTCCTGGCCAAACATCGCAAAGTAAGGATTCTCTGTTGTTGCCAGATCTTGCTTCACAATACCCGTATTTTTAGTCAGGCTCGATTTATACTTTTCAGCCACCTCTTTAGAAGCAGTCATAGCCTCTTCCAAAAACCAGTTGATTTCATTGTCAATGTTCCCACTCGGATACTGATAATTGGCATTATATTCTTTCGTTTTCCCCGGCCAGTCTTCACCGTTGGGAACAAATGCCGAACCTTTGAAATATTTCAGCCAGGTAGCCTCGAACAGTGCCACGCGCGATTTGAGTAGTAAAGCCACATCACGATTGATACGTGTAGTCTGAAAATCTTTTCCATCCATCAAAGTCGCTGCTTTATCTAAGTCAGAGAGAATGAAACGTGCAACTTCATTACGCGGAGAACGTTTGGCAGCATCAGTCAGTATTTCCATATTATCCGTTAATGGCTCGGTAACAATGGGATAATCACCAAATGCCTGATAACGTTTAAAATACTCCAAAGCACGTAATGTATACATCTCACCAATATAATGGCGAATACTCTTCAGTTCACCCGTAATCGTATTTCCCGATCCGTTCAAATCTTCACCAAATCGTGGCAAAACACTGGCAAAAAAGAAGTTCAAATGATAGATAGTAGTGAAAGACCAGTCGCCAGAAGCATTAGGAACTTTCCACTCTCCGGTACAGAAATAACTGGGAGCATTTGCCGCAATCTGATTATCTGTTCCCTGATCATTCGCATAAATACCATAGGAGTTACCGGAATTTCCAGGCAGAACACTGGAATAATACTTATCCGCATAAGCCTGTAAGTGTGAGGCATCCGTAAAAAATGTCTCAGGTGCAAGTTGTGAAGTAGGTTCTCTATCAAGGAAATCATCACATGATACCATCACCCCGCTCAAAGCCGTAGCTATCAATGCTAAAAATATATTTCTTGTTTTCATGATTTGCTATCAAATTAAAAGGTTACACTTAAACCGAATGACCAAGTCGAAGACAAAGGGTAAGCATTACCACCCCAACCACCAACACAAGTCTCAGGATCGAATATGGAAGATAAAGAGGTGAACGTTAACAAGTTCTCACCCGATACAAAAACACGACAATTGGAAATACCCACCTTCTCTACCACAGACTTCGGTAACGAATAGCCTAACTGTAAATTCTTCAGACGCATATATCCTGCATTCTGCATATAGCGGCTTTGAGTCTGCTGATTCTTTGCACCGAAGCTTGAACCACCGGAATCAGGTGAAGTGATAGGGCGTGGATAATAAGAATCTAAATTAACCGGTAACTCATAACCTGCCAATCCTATCGGCTGATCCCGGAAATAATTGTTATGCTGTTCCAAACCAATGGTATACCATTTGGAATAACCACCACGAACACCCCAGAAATAAGATGAGCCGCCCGGCCAGAAGTCATGTTTCAAAACACCTTGCAGAAAACAACGGAAATCAAATCCCTTATAGTTGGCTGTCAAGTCAATGCCATAAAAGTAGTGAGGATTACTGTCACCCAAAATCTTTAAATCGCCATGATCATCCCATGTACTTGCACCTTTACTTATTTTGCCATCACCATTCAGATCCTTATACATGATGTCACCTGCTGCCCACTGCGAACCAATGGCGTCTTGTCCACCTTTAGGCAATGAAGCAATATGGTTATCCATCTCTTCCTGAGTTTTGGCAATGCCTACTGTTTCAAACCCCCAAATAAGTCCTGTTTTTTTGCCAGCCATGTATGTGCTGATAGAACCAGTCTTGTTACCGGGATAACTGTCAATATAGGTAACCTGATCGGAAAGTGACACAGTTACACCATAATTCAATCCATTATTCAAACGGTCCTTCCAAGAAAGAGCAACTTCCCAACCTCTGGTCTGAAGATCACAATTGTTTGTATTAGGAACCTCAATGCCCAATGTATTAGGCATCTGGTTAGCCGGTCCCACCATTTTCTTGGTGTAGCGGACAAAATAATCAGCAGAACCTGTCAAACGATTATTAAATAATCCCCAATCCAAACCAATGTCCCATGTGCGAACAGTTTCCCAAGTCAGAGCCTCACTAATCAAGCCACCCACCGAAGCAGTATTAGGTTGCATGCCATTCTGTATCCAAGCACCATTTGCAGCACCTAAAGACATCACACGATAAGTAGGATAATATGAGCTTGTATTCTGGTTACCCAACTGACCGTAAGAGAAACGTAACTTCAACTGATCAACAATACTGGTAGCCGGAGCGAAGAACTTCTCTTGTGCAATATTCCAACCTGCCGAGAAAGAAGGGGATAGTTGCCAGCGACTGCCGCGGCGGAAGCGGGAAGTACCATCATAACGCATATTAACTTCCAACAGATAGCGGCCCATAAAATCATAATTTAAACGACCAAAGAAACCGGCTGTGGCCCATTCTCTTGAATAACCATTCACCCCTGTCGTCTTCTCTTCACCTTTACCGCTCAACCCAGATGTCAGATCGAACTCCCAGAAGTCTTCATCCTCTACATACAATCCGTATTTGGTAACGTCGAAATAATGCAGTTTGAACTCTTCCGCCTGGAAACCACCCATGAACTTGAAGTTATGTTTATCTGCGAAAGTATGAGTATACGAGCTATAAACATTCAGATTCAGATAATTTTCTTTCTGATCGTTTTCTTTTAAACTTGAATCTTTGTTCGTTACTATTTTATCCCCCTTCGGGTCATAATTGTAAGCAGGAAGTGTAGCCGCTTTAGTACTCTCTTCTTTAATACTATAATTGAATTCTACATTTGTAATCCAGTTTTTGACAGGTTCTATGATAAAGGCAGCCTGATGATAATGACGATCCGTCTGTTGAGTTCTTTGTCCACCTTCTGCCAGCGCACGAGGATTGTCATGATTGAGGTGACCATTCTGGTCATAAATAGGCATGTTCGGCCAGTTAGTACGTCCCAAACCATCGAAATAACTATCCGTAAGACTCGTTGGTCTACAAATATCATTGCGGGTAAAGCGGGTAGAATAGTTGAATTTCAACCACTTTGTCAATGTTCCATTAATTTTTGCTGTCGTATTGAAACGCTGCAAATTTTCTTTTCCGAAGTTGAGAAGTCCTCCCTGGTCCAGATAATTGAACGAAGCGTAATAAGACATCTTTTCGCTACCACCTGTGACACTGATATTGTGTTCCTGAGAAAACACATGATCTTTATACATGGCATCCCAGATATCTGTATTAGCATATCCCTGAGTCCAACGGTCTTGCCAGGCAGTCTCACTTTTAGCATCCAATCCGACTTCTCCATTCGTAAACTTTCCATTCTGGAAATCAATCATCTTCTGCATCGTTTCATCCGAATATGAGCCTTTGATACCACGATTGGCATCTGCATAGTTCATCATGACGGCAAACGAATAAGAGTCCATTGACTTCGGCATATTGATAGGACTGGAGACACGGAAGCTATTATTATAGTTAACAGACACTTTACCTTCCTTTCCTCTCTTAGTAGTAACCAAAATTACACCGAACGGTGCACGCGAACCATAAATACTGGAAGCGGCAGCATCTTTCAATACAGAAATATTCTCTATATCCTGCGGGTTGACAGTATTAATATCGCCCACCATACCATCAATTAAAATCAATGGAGAGCTATTGGAACCAGAACCGATAGTACCTGTACCACGAACAGATATATTCATGTCCTTTTCTAACTGTCCGGAACTGGTGGTAATCTTCAAGCCCGGTACTAAACCCTGCAAAGCCTGAGTTGCAGAAGTTACCGGACGCGATTCTATTTCTTTGGCAGTAGCAATACCTACGGAACCGGTCAGGTTCACCTTCTTCTGCGTACCGAAACCTACTACTACAACTTCTTCCAGCATCTCGGTATCTTCTTTCAGGGTAACATCCAGTATTTTCCCTGCCACAACCGGAATTTCCTGAGTTTTAAAACCAATATAAGAGATAACAAGCGTGGCACCCTGATTTACGGAAAGCGAGAAATTACCATTAACATCAGTAATAATTCCGTTTGAGGTTCCTTTCTCCTGAATGCTGGCACCGATAACAGGTTCGCCCATTGCATCTTTCACCACACCTGAAACTTTGATTTGTTGTTGAGCCACTTCCAGATTAGTCTCATTGCCCTCAGCCATCACTGCCAACGGACACCCGGTAATGAAACTACTACAAAGTAGCAAGGCTGCCAGTGCCTTCCGATTGTTTCTAAATGAATCTGATTTCATTGTTTTTCGTTTTAATATGAATATAAGGTTAATAATCCCTGCGTTACTTTTTTGAAAAGATAACGATGCAAATGTAAGAGTGATATATTAAAAAGGAAGGGGTAGACTTGTCAAATAGGAGGGGAGATTGTTCACTGAACTATTTCCCCGGCTTCTTTGCCCTATTTGCCCAATATCCTACTTCAACCTTCATGATTCTCTAGACACGAATATACAAGAGAATCTTAAGAAAATTTGAAAGATGCCCAATTTACCCTCATTAAATGCACAATCTCCCTCTATTTAAACACTCCAGACATCTCTATCTTTGCAATCAAATATTTAATTATTAAAACTAAACGTTATGAAAAATTTTATTATTTTGTTGCTGCTGTTGGGCGGTGCTGTAACATTGAATTCCTGTCAAAAAGAGGAAGACAACTGGGCTGAAGAACTGTTGCTCGATAATCATGGCCGAACTACGGTTAAAAAAGTCTATAAAAACGTTACCTTTGTTTCGGATACGTTTATTCCGTTCAAATGCTGCGTTTTTACGTTTGCGGACGGTGCTCATAAATATGCCCAGAACCTTCGGATTGACGGTGCGGTCGGCAACGGTTATCCCGTTGAAGGATACCAGACTTATAAAGCTTGTCCTGATGAAATTTATCAAATCACGATGGGAACGCCGTCATCCCGGATAGCTCCTGAAAACAATGAGGTTCTTTCTACCCGCGGATTAATCCTCTCGGGCTATAAAGAGGGCCGCATTGTTGAAGATTTTACCATGCGCTGCCGGTTTACGACCTTTTTGATTTTGGGCTTTCCGCTGATAACTCAGTTCGATACCCAGTTTTTGGAACTCGAAAACGGAAACCTGATTTATATCAAGGACTACCGTTCGCAGGGAGAAACCTTTCACGCCGGGGATTATATCCGCTATAAAACTTATACGCTCAATCCCAATGAAGCAGTCGTCATCGAAAAAACCGAGCCTTGAGGCCCGGTTTTTTTGCAAACAGCGTTATTAAAACGGTGCTTCGCAGACATAAGATAACACGTCGGTAGCTGCACAGCTGGTCCTTTTATTTCCTGTAGCATTTGTACAAATGTTCCACTTATTATTATTACAAGCACCTGGAGCTGAAGTACTATGCATTCCACAAGTTATTGCTGCCCAAGAATAGCCACAATCGTCCAAAATTCCAGCATTTTTCACAATCTGACATGCGTGTTCACCACTTGCCAACGTCCAATTCAGCCCACCAATTGTTTTTGCACTGCAAGCAAGAGAAGCATCAGTAGCTGTTGCACTGCCTCCCGAAAAAGCCACAGTTCCATGCTGTCCGGTACTGTCAACAGAAACAACTGTTCCTAAAGCAACACCGTCTTTAACATAAGTGTCTCCGACTTTGTAGGTAGTTGTAGGTGTTGTGCCTCCGGCAATTTTAGCCAGCGTGTTTACGCAACGAAGTACGGCACCATTACTACAATTATCAGTTTTACCTGTAGCAAACACTAAATAATCGGGACAATAACTACTAACATCATAAATATATTTTTCTGTCCCCAGAGGTGTTGCTGACAAGGTCGCTAAAGTCGTTTCAACTTTACTTCTATTGGCATAAACAGATTGCAGTTCCTCCAAAGTTGGATTTGTCCACCCATTCTTGCCGTTTGTGGTAAAAGACTGACATGCTGTAGCAGACAGACCTGAGCCTGGATTGACATTCGTTTTATATGGAGATAAAGCAACAATCTGTCCTGAAGTACTGTAAACCACGCCGACAGGTATTTTAGTTGGAATGGGTACGGCAGAATATGTTCCGTCCGAATAGGCAATATCGCCGACGGCAATGGGTTCCCCTTCGCCGGCATTACGATAAGCCGTACAAAAATATTTGCTTTGGTCGAACGGACATTTCAATTGAGCCAGACCGCGGCACTCGTCGGCGGATTTGTCATATCCGAGACTTTCACAGGTAGGGGGTACGGCGCACGTCTGGGCATTTACGGAAAATGCGGAGAAAGCCGTTGTCAACAACAGCATTGCTCCTATTGTCATCTTACAATTCTTGTTCATGGTCTTTCTCCTTAATCAGTTGTTTTATCTTTCTTCGGGCCCTGCGCCCGTTTTACGGTTTGACCCAGCATCTCAGCGCTCCGCCGCACCAGTAATTGTCCAGGTCATAACTTCCTACTGCACAGCCGACCGCACAATATTTTCCCGAACAGTCTTCCAGAGTGCAGCTGACCCCGGCAGGACACTCATCCAATGTGCATTTGTTTTCACAGGTCTTACAGCTGTTGTAATATTTCACCCCGCCGGAAAGGCAGTAATCTCCCGGCGTTACCGGGCCAAGTTCGTCACAGGTCAGGTTATAGCCTGCTTTGCACTGACAGCCGGTATATTTCGTTTCTCCGTTAAACGTGCAGCCCGTACCCCGGCCTTCCGTATTGGCCTCCGTGCAGCTCTCCGTATAATTTGCCGGACAGACGCAGCCGGAATAATATTTTTTTCCGCTTTCAACACAAACGTCATTGGACGGAACCATCGGCTCGGCACAACTCTCTGCCGGATATAAACTGCGGTCACAGTAACACATAAACTTGCCGCCGCAGCTGTCGCCGCTGACCGTACTCGGATAAGCGCAGTCCTTCTTGTCATATTGATAGCGGCTGTCGCAGCATTCTTTGAAATATTTGTCGTTATAAGGGCAAAAGAGCGCCGGATTTCCTGCGGAACACGAGGTGAGGGTATAACCGAAACGTTTGCAGTTATCCGTACTGGTGTCGGGAAACTCCGGAGTATTAAAGGTCAGATTGCCGCCGCCGGTAATAAATTGTACGGAAGCAAGCTTGAAAGAATGAACCGGTTCAAGGTCTGCCGTCAGCAAACCCTGAGCCGGAGGCTGAGATTCAAAGGCTTGGTTTTGGCTTGTGTCTATGAGGGAGGTGACCGAAGAAAGTCTTCCGTCCGACAAAGAGGCGCACGCATCCGCCGCCCCAAGAAAGACAGCCAACAGAGCGCTCATAAAAGAACCGATCGTTTTCATGATACACCTCGCAGATATAACTGAATCAAAGCCTGAATACAGGTTAACACAAAGGGCGAGCTGTGTCAATACAAAATAAGGAGACGTTTTCCGTAGGACTAAAGATTATAGATATTTCAGATATAAAAAAACACCCCCTCTCGGAGGTGTTTCTTTTATGACTGTTGCCGCATCCGGCATCTGAACCTTATGCGAGTTTTTTGTAACGCACCCGATGCGGCTGCACGGCCTCATCACCGAGACGGCGGCGTTTGTCTTTTTCATATTCTTCAAAGTTGCCTTCAAACCAAACGACTTGGCTGTCTCCTTCATAAGCCAGAATATGCGTAGCCAAACGGTCAAGAAACCAGCGGTCGTGCGATGTCACGAAAACACAGCCGGGATATTCCATAATACCTTCTTCAAGAGAACGCAGCGTATCAACATCCAAATCATTGGTCGGCTCGTCAAGCAGAATAACATTGGCGCCTTTGCGCAACATCTTCGCCAAATGAACACGGTTGCGTTC
>ENA-OYYH01000813-OYYH01000813.1-human-gut-metagenome-genome-assembly--contig:-NODE-813-length-14046-cov-5.181331_pt1 | contig 14046 bp, 10 predicted proteins | sample MGYA00243245_ERZ653439 | MGnify/ENA primary metagenome ERZ653439 (study PRJEB26926, sample SAMN06165028) | human gut metagenome | biome: ENVO:00009003; feature: ENVO:2100002; material: ENVO:00002003... | reverse complement strand
TTACTACGCGTCTCGTGGGCTCGGAGATGTGTATAAGAGACAGGTCCTCGGCACGCCCTTGTCGTTGGTGGGAACGCGGAATTTGCTGGCCGCGTCGATGAAGCGCATCTCGTCGTATTCATAATTTGTTGCCAGACTTTTGCTGTAATACGGCGACATGGGGGAAATGGGCAGGGTCGTGGGCAGCGCCAGTCCGCCGTAGTTGTCGTCCACCAGCGTCTGCCGGTCGATGCCGTAGGTCAGGAAGGTACGCAGGGTGCCGTCGTCGAAAAATTTACTGTAGGTGACGTTGCAGCCGATATACATCATGAAGCCGCTGTCCACTTCCCACAGCTCGAAGTCGCAGCGGTAGTCGGCGTAGGAATCCGTCTGGGGGTTGGTGCAGACCACGCTCAGGCCGGAAAACTCAAACTCGTCCCGGATCTGGGAAGGGGACTCCGCTTCCACAAGGGCGATGGAGGAATCCTTTGCCACTAAGTCGTCGCTGCTGCACCACCAGCCCACCACCCGCTGCAAGTGCTTGCCGCCGATGCCGTCTTCCAGAGAGTAGGGGCCGGTTCCAAGGGGGGTGTCCGCGGTCACTTCCGAAGCCTTGACGATGGGGATATCCAGCAGCAGCGCAAGATTCTGGTACGGCGTGTCAAGGAAAAAGTCCACGCCGCCGTCGCTGGACAGCTCCACACGGGCAATGTGGGTGAAGCGTCCCTTGTAATACACGTTCTGCCGCGCCTGCTCGTAGCTCGCGACCACGTCCTGCACCGTGACCCGGGTGCCGTCGGAGAAGGTCGCGTTGGGTTCCAGATAGATCGTCCATGTACGGTTATCCGGGGTGACCTGATACTGAGAGCACAGAATGGGGGTCGTATTGTTCTTGGAGTCCACCGCGAACAGCCCCTGATACATCAGGGACATGACCACGCGGTTGGTGTAGTCGCTGCCGTACAGGGGGTTCATGGAGCGGTCGGGATAGTAGGCCAGCGTCAGATCCTGAGAGTCCGGCGCGATGGTTTCCTCCGCCGGGTCCTCCCCCTCCATCAGAAGGGCGTCTCCCGTGGGGACGTAGGCGGAATTGTCGATGCTCCCGACGCAGCCGGTGAAGCACCCCAGACAGAGGATAAGCGCCAGCAGCACGGATATTCCCTTTTTCATCCCGTCACCTCCTGACAGACGATCACCGCGCCCTGCGATCCCCGCTCCCCGCCGGTCGCCCGGTGGGACCAGAAGCGGTCGCAGCTGCACACGGTGCAGTCTCTACTTAAGTCAATGTGTTCCACGCCGCAGCGGCGCAGAACCATGGCGTTGATCTGCTTCAAATCCAGATGGTATTTTTCGCCCCGTTTTTCAATGTAGGCGTCCACCTCCGGGCCGAAGGCGGCGCGCATGGCATCGGGGACGTCGTGGTCGGTCTCAAAATGGCACATGCCGATGTTGGGACCGATGGCCGCGCGGATGTTCTCCGGCTTCGTGCCGAAGTTCTCCGCCATGGCGTGAACCACCTTTGCGCCGATGGCCTGCGCCGTTCCCCGCCAACCGGCGTGTGCCGCGCCCACCGCCCCGGTCACGGGGTCGAAAAACAGCAGCGGCGTGCAGTCGGCGGTGAACACCAGCAGCGCAACGCCGGGGGTGTTTGTCACAAGGGCGTCGCACTTGGGATAGTCCCGGTGGCACAGGCCGATATGGTCTTTTTCCGTCACCACCCGGACGATGTCCGAATGGATCTGCAATGTCATCACCAGTTTTTCCGGGTCGAAGCCCACGGCGCGGCCAAGGCGGCGGAGGTTTTCCTCCACGTTTTCCAGAGAGTCCCCCCGGCCTACGGCCAGATTCAGGCTGCTCTGGGTGCCGGTGCTGACGCCGCCAAGACGGGTGGTGAACCCGTGGGGGACGGTGATGCCGTCGGCGGTCAGATATTGGAGTGTCTCGTATTTCTGTGTTCGTATCATAATCTCGTTTTCGCGCGTCGGAAGTAAGGCGTAAAGCGCCTTACTTCCGATTCTCTGTTATCTTAACTTTCGAGTTTGTCCTTCTGCATGCAGCACTTCTTGTACTTCTTGCCGCTGCCGCAGGGGCAGGGGTCGTTGGGGCCGACCTTGTGCTCCTTGCGCACCGGCGCACGCTTGACCTGAGACTTGTCCGGGGCGGAGGTGCCGGTCTCCTTGGCCACCTTCTCCCGCTTGACTTCCTGCGCGGGACGCAGCTGCACCAGGAACATCCGGCGGATGGTCTCCTCCTTGATGGCGGTGATCATGGCCTCGAACATCTGGTAGCCCTCTTCCTTGTAGGCTATCACCGGGTCGTGCTGGCCGTAGGCCCGCAGACCGATGCCCTGCTTCAGATCGTCCATGGCGTCGATGTTGTCCATCCAGTATTCGTCCACCACCCGGAGCATGACCACACGCTCCAACTCCCGCATGATCTTGGGGGTGTAGGCGGCTTCCTTGGCCTCGTAGGTGTGCCGGGCGATTTCAAAAACGGTGTCCGTCAGCTGGTCGGCATTCATGGCCAGCAGCTGCTCCCGGCGGGACGCCAGCGTGCCTTTGGCGAAGTAGATGCCCTCCATGGCGTTGGCCAGCCCCTTCAGGCCGTCCTCGTTCACCTCGCCGCCATGCCCGCTGAGGGCGGTGGAAACGTCGCTCTCCACAAGGGAGCGGAGCATCTGCATCATGTTCTCCCGCAGGTCTTCCCCATCCAGCACCTTCTGCCGCTGGGCGTAGATGACCTCACGCTGGGTGTTCATGACGTTATCGTATTCCAGAACGTTCTTTCTTGCGCGGAAGTTCCGGGATTCTACGCTCTTCTGGGCATTCTCCACGGCGTTGCTGAGGATTTTCGCGTCAATGGGTGTGTCCTCGTCCAGACCCAGGGAGTCCATCATGCTCATCACCCGGTCGGTGGAGAACAGGCGCATCAGATCGTCCTGTAAGCTCAGATAGAAGCGGCTTTCGCCGGGGTCGCCCTGACGGCCGGAACGGCCGCGCAGCTGATTGTCGATCCGCCGGGACTCGTGGCGCTCGGTGCCGATGATGAACAGGCCGCCGGCGGCACGAACCTGCTCCGCCTCCTGGGCGATGGCGGCCTTGTGCTTTTTCAGCAGCTCTTCGTAGGTATGGCGAACTTTCAGAATTTCCGGGTCGCCGGTCTCGGCGTAGGAGTCGGCCTCCTGTAAAAGCTCCTCCGGGAAATCCATTCTCGCAAGCTCCGCTTTCGCGAGGAAATCGGCGTTGCCGCCCAGCATGATGTCGGTACCACGGCCTGCCATGTTGGTGGCGATGGTCACGGCGCCCAGCTTGCCCGCCTGCGCCACGATCTGGGCTTCCTGCTCATGATGCTTGGCGTTCAGAACGCTGTGGGGGATGCCCTCCCGCTTCAGCAGCTTGCTGAGGATTTCGCTTTTTTCAATAGAAATTGTACCAACCAGCACGGGCTGACCCTTTTCGTGGCACGCCATCACCTGCCGGATGATGGCGCGGAACTTGCCCGCTTCGGTCTTGTACACTACGTCGGGGTGGTCGATACGGATGACGGGACGGTTGGTGGGAATTTCCACCACGTCCAGATTGTAGATGGCGCTGAATTCCTCTTCCTCCGTCAGGGCGGTGCCGGTCATGCCGGAGAGCTTGCCGTAGAGCCGGAAGAAATTCTGGAAGGTGATGGTGGCCAGGGTCTTGCTTTCCCCCGCAACGGTCACGCCCTCCTTGGCTTCGATGGCCTGATGCAGACCCTCGTTGTACCGGCGGCCGTACATGAGACGGCCGGTGAACTCGTCCACGATGATGACCTGACCGTCCTTGATGACGTAGTCAATGTCCCGCTTCATAAGGCCGCGGGCCTTCATGGCCTGATTGATGTGGTGAGAGAGGGTAGCGTTCTCCGCGTCGGCCAGATTTTCCACGCCGAAGAACTTCTCCGCCTTGGCGATGCCGCTGGCGGTGAGGGACACGGTGCGCTGTTTTTCGTCCACGATGTAGTCGCAGTCGTAGTCGTCGTGGATCTCCTTCTCGTCGGTCTTGGCGAAGACCTGCTTGCGCAGGGTGGACACGAAGTGATCGGCCATTTCGTACAGCTTGGAGGAATCCTCCCCCTTGCCGGAAATAATCAGCGGGGTGCGGGCTTCATCGATGAGGATGGAGTCCACCTCGTCCACGATGGCGAAGGCGTGTCCCCGCTGCACCAGCTCGGACTTGTAGATCGCCATGTTGTCCCGGAGGTAGTCAAAGCCCAGCTCGTTGTTGGTGCAGTAGGTGATGTCGGCGGCGTAGGCCACCCGGCGCTCCGCCGGGGACATGCCGGGGATCACCAGCCCGACGGAAAGCCCCATGTAGCGGTAGACCTTGCCCATCCACTCAGAGTCGCGCTTGGCAAGGTACTCGTTGACGGTGACCACGTGAACGCCCTTACCGGTCAGCGCGTTTAGGTAGCAGGGCAGAATGGCGACCAGCGTCTTGCCTTCACCGGTCTTCATTTCGGCGATGCGCCCCTGATGGAGCACGATGCCGCCGATGAGCTGGACAGGATAGGGGCGCATTCCCAGCACCCGGTCGGCCGCTTCCCGAACGGCGGCAAAGGCTTCCGGCAGGAGGTCGTCCAGCGTCTCCCCCTGATCCAGCCGGTTCTTGAACTCGGCGGTTTTGGCCTTCAGGGCTTCCTCGGAAAGCGCCTTGTAGTCGTCCTCCAGCGCCAGAATTTTATCCACCGTGGGCTGGATTTTCTTAATTTCCCGCTGGGAACGGGTGCCGAAAATTTTTTCAAATACTCCCATATGTTTCTCCTTTTGTGCCTTCCGAACAGTTTCGGCGGCACAGGTCATTTTGGGTATTATAGCATAAGCGCAAAGAGAATAAAAGTCGAATTTATGAACAAAAAGCGGCTTCGCGCCCTCTTTTTCCTCAACAAATCCCCAAATTCACTTCCGGTCGGCGAAAAAGGCTTCGATTTCACCCTTCGCAGCCTGCACCCGTCCCTGCTGGCAAAGGGGTTTTCCGCCGCCGCGGCCATGGAGCGCGGCGGTCATGTCCCGATTGAATTGCCGCAGGTCGCCCTGACGGGCGATCAGGCAGTAGGCGTAACCGCCGTCGCTGCCACTGAACACTGCCGCCGTGCCGCCGCACTTGTCCGCGATAGCATCCGCCAGTTCCCGGACGCCCTCGGCACTTAAGCCTTCCTCAAAGTGCAGGACATTGCCGCGGTTTCCATAACTTTCCGCGATTCCGGCAAAGACCCGCTTTTCCAGACCAGCCATGCGGTACTTCTGCGCCGAAAGCAGCTCGTTCATCCGCCGGGCGGCTTCGCCGGTCTCCGTTATTTTGGCGGAAAATGCCTGAGAAACCTGCCGGTTCTGGTCAAAGGCCGCGTTCAGCAGCGCCAGCGCCTGTGACCCGCAGGCCATCTCGATCCGGGTGCCGCCCCGGAAGCTCACCGCGCTCAGCAGCTTGATGAGACCGATTTCCCCCGTAGCCGCCACATGGGTGCCGCAGCAGGCGCAGCAATCGTATCCGGGAATTTCCACGATCCGCACCGGCCATGCAAGGGCCTTTTTCGAGCGGTAGGGGATAGCGGGCAGCTCCTCCGGACTGGGATACCAGCACCCCACGGGCAGGTTCTGCCACACTGCTCCGTTGGCCTCCGCTTCGATTTCCGGCAGCACCTGCGGCGGGATGACCCCGTCAAAGTCGATGGTGATGACGTCCGCGCCCATGTGGAAGCCGGTATTGTGGCAGCCGTAGCGGCGGTTGAGAATCCCGGAGACGATATGCTCCCCGGAATGCTGCTGCATCCGCGCAAAGCGCAGGTCGTAGTCGATCACACCCGTGACCTCCGCGCCCGCTTCCAGGGGCGCTTCGCACAGGTGAATTACCGCCCCCTCCCGCTCCCGGGTACTGCGCACCCGGACGCCGTTCAGGGTTCCCGAGTCCCCCGCCTGACCGCCGCCCTCGGGGTAAAAGGCAGTAGCGGCCAGCGTGACCTCCCATCCGTCCGCGGCCTTCGCGCAGGAAAGCACCGCCGATGTAAAGCGGGAAAGGTGAGAATCTTCATAGTAAAGCTTGCGTGTTTCCATATCGCACCTCGAAAAATGGCAATTTTGTTCATTATACCACGGTGCCGCTGGCATTGCAACGCCCCGGCTTTACAGAAATTTGAAGTGGAATTTTGAAAAAAGTGCTTCTCTTTTGCCGAATTATCATGTAGAATGAGAAAACGTGAGAAAAAACAACGAGGTGACCGATCATGCCAGCAAATTACGCCCATTACCGCTTCGGAAAGCAGCTGCTCTCCGGGATGTGTCCCAACGACCGCCGAAGTATCCAGCGGTTCCGGCGGCTTTACGATATGGGTCTGCACGGGCCGGATATTTTCTTTTACTATAACCCCCTGATCAAAACCGCCACGGGACAGCTGGGCGGCGTCTTCCACGCCCAGTCCGGGCAGGAATTCTTCGCCCGGGTCTGCGCGCAGGCGGGCAGCGAGGCCGGGCGGGTCTATCTTCTGGGGCTTCTGGGGCATTACTGCCTGGACTCCCTGTGCCACCCTTACGTGGAGAAAAAGGAAGCCGACGGCAGCGCCCGCCATGTGGAGCTGGAATCGGAATTCGACCGGTATCTGCTGGAATCCGACGGCGTCGTCCTGCCCCACACCTACGACGGCAGCGCCCACATGCGGCTGACCCGGGGAGAGTGCGTCACGGTTGCCCTCTTTTATCCCCCCGCCACCCCGGCAAATATCAACGCCTGCGTCCACAACATGGCCCGCGCCACCCGGTTTCTGGTGGGCGAGAACCGCAAGCGCGTCCAGCGTCTGCTGCGCCTGACCCGCAGCCCGGCCATTGAGGATCAGCTCATGCCGGAACATGGCGACGACCGCTGGCTGTGGATGGACAGCGAAATGCTGGCGCTGTACAACCGCGCGCTCAAGCGCTATCCCGGACTGCTCAGCCAGCTGGACGAGCACATGCGCACCGGCGAGCCTCTGGGGCAGGATTTTGCCCCGGCCTTCGGCTAAAATTTAAGGAGTGGTAGAAGTGAAAAAAATCAAACTCACCGCATTGGAGCGGAGCTGGATTCTCTATGACATCGGCAATTCCGCGTTCATCCTGCTGGTTTCGACTCTGATTCCCATTTATTTCAACGCTCTGGCGACTACCGGCGGGCTGAACGAGTCATTGTATTTGTCCTATTGGGGCTACGCCGGTTCCGTCTCCACGCTGCTGGTGGCCGTCATCGGCCCCATCTGCGGCACGCTGGCTGACCACCGGGGCTTCAAGAAGCCGATTTTCATGGCCTGTATGCTTCTGGGCGTTCTCGGCTGCGCCGCCATGGGCGTGACTGCGGGATGGCTGGCATTTCTGGTGGTGTTCGTTCTCGCCAAAGTGGGGTATTCCTCCAGCCTGGTGTTCTACGATGCCATGCTCCCGGAGGTCACCACCGACGAGCGGATGGACACGGTATCCTCCATGGGCTACGCCTACGGCTATATCGGTTCCGTGATTCCCTTCATCCTCTGTCTGCTGCTGGTGCTGTTCGGGGGCAAGATCGGCATCGGCGCGGGAACGGCCATGGTCGTTTCCTTCCTCATTACCGCCGTGTGGTGGTTCGTATGCACCCAGCCGCTGCTGAAGCGTTACCGCCAGACCGCCTTCGTGGAGCACGGCGGCAATCCCGTTTCTTCCACCTTCCGTCGGTTGAGAGACACCTTCCGGGAGGTTCGGCAGCAGAAGCATATTTTCCTGTACCTGCTGGCATTTTTCTTCTTCATTGACGGCGTTTACACCATCATCGACATGGCCACGGCCTACGGCACCGCTCTGGGTCTGAACACCACCGGGCTGCTGCTGGCGCTGCTGCTGACCCAGTTCGTGGCCTTCCCCTGCTCCATCGCCTTCGGCCGGTTCTCCGCCAAGTACGATACGGGGCTGCTCATTAAGATCTGCATCCTCTGCTACACCGGCATTACCCTGTTCGCGGTATTTCTTGTGTCCCAGTGGCAGTTCTGGGTACTGGCGGTTCTGGTGGGTATGTTTCAGGGCGGCATTCAGGCGCTGAGCCGCAGCTACCTCGGGAAAATCATCCCGGCGGAGCGCAGCGGCGAATACTTCGGTCTCATGGACATTTGCGGCAAGGGCGCGTCCTTCCTTGGTACGACCCTGATCGCCATGGTCAGCCAGCTCACCGACGGGCAGTCGTTCCATGTCTTCGGGCTGGAGCTGCAAAACGAAAACATCGCCGTGGGTACGCTGGTCGTCATCTTCGCCATTGGCTTCGTCCTGTTCTGCAAGGCGGACAGGCTGAATAATACTATTTCTTAATAAAATGATTTCATCATTTTATTCTGCCGTTACACGGCAGACCGCCTGGGCGGCGGTAAGAAATGTATTGACTTCGTTTTTTAGCGGCAGTGGCCGCTGGCCGCAATCCTGCGGCCTAATAAAACGCTTTTAAGCGTTTTATTAAAAACTCGTATAAGCAGTACATACACATTTAATGTAAGAATGCCGGGGGCTGACCACCCCCGGCACTATTTTTACCTTTTTCTCTTTCTCAGCAGCACCGCAAGCCCGATTCCGGACAGCACCATCACCCCGACGGCGATCCAGATCAAATCGCCGGTACGGGGATTTCTGCGGGAACCCAGAGAAACCGGGACGGGCGGCACGTAGACCACCTCGTCGCAGTTGCGCACCCGGAGAACCGGCGTGCCGTCGCTGTCCAGATGGAGAATGCCGATCGCCCGCACGGTGCGGCCCTTCTTCACCCGAGAAGCAAGATCGTTCACCCAGTCCGCGCCGGACACAATGTTGTCCTCAATCAGAATTTCCGCGAGATCTCCGTTTCCGTCCTTCAGGGTGATACGGGAAACGACTTTTCTGTCGTCAGTGTAGGTCACCTTCGTCACCTTGCCCTCCACCTGCATCAGGCGACCGCCATTTGCTTCGTAGTCCATGGCGTCCTTATTCGAGGAGGTTTCCGGCGTGTAGTTGTAAAGCCGTTCGTCCTGCACTTCGTAGTCGATAATCTTCAGCACCACGTTGCCGCCGCGGATTTCCTTCCGCCCGACCACTTCGATGGGCGTGCCGACTTTGATGTCTTTCTCTTTCTTCGTGAAGGGCACCAGCGCAACACCGCCGGTATCGTCCTGTAGGTAAATGGTTTTGGAGAAAGTGTTGCCGGGATGGGAGGTTCCGGAGGTCGCCCAGCTGCGGATGTGGTACACCTCCCCGGCCTTGCCGGAGCGCATTTCGCCGATGGTGACCAGCTCCGGACACGCCGCCCGCTCAATTTTTAGCAGCTCTTCCACAATACCCTGGTTTCCGCTGACGCTCTTCCAGACATTGGCCGGCTCCTTCATGGCGTCGTCCGCCAGGAACAGTCCGCCGCTGACGTACACCTTGCCGCCGTTTGCCAGTTCCTCACAGGCAAGCAGCACCGCGTTTTCACCGGTGTCCTGTCCGTCGCCGTCCGCGTCCATGCTGTGGGTGGTATCACGCCCCTTCACCAGCCAGGTGCCTTTCCCCGGATTTACGGTGCATCCGGCGCGCTGGGTGTAGGTCTGCTCGGGTTTCAGAGATTTTGTCAAATCGCCGCCAGGGTTGAACACATTGGCGGATACCGCGTCGGGCGTACCGCTATTGTTTTCCTCATCCCACGCGGTATCGTCGTTCAGTCGCATCGTCGCGCCCATGGCTTCCAGCAGCCTGTTCAGCTCGCCGGAGGTGTGCAGGCCGCTCAGGTCGCCCATGTCCGCCTGGCCGCAGAGAATGACCGTGCCGCCGTTTTCGGCAAACGTCCTGACTTTCTCCACAAATTCTTCGTCAAAGGGCTTTGACGGAGCGGTTATCAGCAGAAGGTCGCTGTTTTCGGGCAGCTCGCCGTCCAGAATATCCACTGCTATATTGACCTTGGCGGCGATAGCTTTCAGCCGGTTCAGCTTATCAACGCCGGAATTGCCGTGGGAAGCGTCCACGGCGATACGCTTCACCTGCTCCGGGACATGGAAGCTCAGGCTCAGCGTTTTTTCGTAGATGCGCTTTTCCCCGTTTACGCTGCCAACCGCTTCGACCCGGAACTCCGTCACGCCCAGTTCCGGGTGGGCGTAGGAGAAGGTGTAGTCCAGCGTGCTCATCCCCGCAACTTCTCCCAGATCGGAGACTGTGCTGACAAGCGTCTCGTCGGCATAAAGCGACAGCGCGTCCAGATCAAATTCCACCGACTCGTCATTGTACAGCTCCACCGTCAGCCCGATCTCCTCGTCCCGGGCAGGGGCGGCCGTGCTGGATGCGAAGCGCTCAATGCCAATGTCGTCATACCCGTCCATCCACACGGGCGCGGTTACGGCCACGTCCCCATCCGGCTGGGTGATACGGAGATAGTAGTAGCTGCGTCCGCCGGAGGCGGGCAGTTCCAGCACCTGCGAAGGCGTTTCGACATACTCGCTCACAAGCACTGCCCCGCCGTCCGTCACCACCTCCACATTGCCGATGGCCTCATCCGTGGGGTCGCTCAGGAAAACGGTGACCGCCGCACTCTCGGACTTGGGGATGATGCTGCCCATGACCGTACCGTTCAGCTCATAATAAATGGCAAGGTCACTGTCCTGCGTGGCGTAGACCCGGCGGTCCTTCATGGCAGCGTACAGCGCTTCCTCCGTCAGACTTTTCGCCAGTACCACAGTCCGCGCTTCGCTGGCGTCGCCCCACTGCCCGTCGTGGTTGTTCTGGTTGTTGGTGGGCGCGACGTGCCAGCCCTCGTCCAGCGCCCGATCATAATATCCGCAGTCCACCACGCCGTCCTCCCCGGCCACTTCCAGCAGGGAGACTGCCGCGTCATATTGGGGGCTGTAGTGGTCGAACCGCTCAAAATCCCCATGGACGGTATCCGGATGGTTGAACTGGCTGACGGAACCGGGGACGGCGGTCAGCGCCTTATAGTAATTTTCCAGTGCGGTGGGCACGTTTTCAAAATCCGCCTGATCCCGGGTCTGCCAGCCGGGGGTGTTGAAGGTGGAGATATGCCCCAGCTGCTTGTCCTCCGGCCAGGTCATCTCAAAGCCGAAAAGCCCCACAAAATCCTCGCCGGTCACGGAAGCGGCCGCCTGCTTCCCAGCCGCCCAGTCAGCGCTGATGTCCGCACCATCCGCGTCGATGGCGCCCATATCAGCGTTGTCAAAGGAATCGCTGTGGTCGGTCACGGCGAAAAAGTCCAGACCATCCACCTGCGACGCATATTGGAACGCTTCCTCCACGCTCCCGGCGCCGTTGGAAATATCGGTGTGGGCGTGGAGCTGACCGAAGTACAGATTCCAGTCAAGGTCAAATTCTTCCGTGAAAATGACCTGGGTCACTTCCCCGGGTTCGCAGCCCCCGGCGATGGAATATGTCTTGAGATACGCCGTTCCGAAGTCCTTTTCAAAGCAAATTGGCCCGGCATACAGCGCATCGGGCTGGTAATTCACCCCGTCGGCGGAGACTGCGTAATAAATGTCGGCGCTTTCGTCCTCGCAGGTCAGGGTAATTTCCTCCCCGGCGCGGATTGTGCCGCCCTCGGGCAAAACGGTCACACTGGGCGACGTTTCCACCACTTCTCCCGGCTCCTCCGGCTCCTCCGGCTCCGGGTCGTCCTGCACCTCCATGCGCCGGTACAGCGTAAAGATGCTGACGTAGGAGTCCGGTGTTTCCTTAATATCGGCGTCCCTGCATGCAAGGAAGTTCTTCTCAAGAAGCGTATCGGAGACCAGCGTCACCGGCTCGCTTCCGTTGCAGCCGTGAAAGGAAAAATATTTGCCATCCCAGAGAACCTGCCATTCATACGTCCCGGCGGCGATGCCGTTTCTGTCGCCTTCCAGGGGTGCGGCGGACACGCCGTGAGCGTCCGTCAGGATGACCCTGTTCTCCGTCACCGTCAGGTTCCATTCCGCACCGGCGGCAACCGTGTCGCCGGTGAAGGTGGGTTTCGTGGCGGAAATCACAAAATCTTCTCCCAGCAGGATACCCGGCGCGTCGCCAAGGGGCGTTGCCAGCACGTATTGCCCGCTGGTCAGTTCCTCCATGCCGGTGATCTTCTGATACACCGTCGCCGCTCCGGCGGGAAGCCGGAACAACGAAAAAAGAGCTGCCGCCAATACAACTGACAGCAACCCTCTGGCTACCAACCTTCTTATCATACCAAACCCTCCCGATTTTTTTCAGAGTTTCCTCCTGGAACCCCCGAAAAATCATCGCCGGCTTGGCTGCGGATAGTATTCAACCAGCTGTCAACGATCTGCCGTTTGTATCAGAGGTTCCCTTATCCGTTTGGGAATATAGCACAGCCATTTTTCGACGTTTTACCTCTTTTGAGTTAACGCACTACAGGTAGTGGTTTTCTTCCGCTTATATACACAAGATGTAGTAAAGATTCAGTTAAAATTCTTCCTCAGCAGCGAGTGGCTGACGATCAGAAGACACGCCCACAGGAACAGGCTCAGCGCCCAATAGCCGCTGCAGACCATGGGGCTGGACACCACGATCAGCACGGCGAACAACACGTTTCCCATGGTCACCGTCCCCATGGCGGACAGCACGTTCAGCACCAGCGCCAGCAGCGTCAGCCCCAGCGACAGCAGCGAAATGCCGCGCACCAGCTTCAGTGTGCGTGCGTCCTTCTCCTTTTTCGCGCCGTAAATCAGGCACGCGGGCGGCGCGAAAAATGCCACAGCCAGCACCGTCAGCACAGCCTGCGCTCCCGCGCTGACATTCTGAGAAAAGCCGGGGATAAATCCCAGCCCCGCGCACAAAATAAACAGACCGCCCCACAGGGCAAACAGCAGCTTTTTAGACATAAGGTTCTCCTTTTCAGGTAGATGTAGTGTCCCCATTTTAACCGAAACCGGCGCAAAAGGCAACAGCGAATCCCGTCGAACCCCGCCGGTGAAAAAAAACTGGACAGTTCTGCCAACATCTGCTATAATGTCAGGAATAGTATTGGGGAAGGGAGTGTTTTTCCCATGAAATGTCCGTTTTGCGGCGATCAGGAAAGCAAGGTCGTCGATTCCCGCCACTCGGAGGACGGCCTGAGCATCCGCCGCCGCCGGGAGTGTATGGGCTGCCAGCGCCGGTTCACTACCTATGAGATCGTGGAAAGCCTGCCCATCATCGTTGTGAAGCGGGACGGCTCCCGCCAGAACTTTGACCGCAACAAAATTCTCAATTCCATGATCCGCGCCTTTGACAAGCGGAAAGTGGACGTCACTGACCTCGACCGCATCACCACCGAGATCGAGCAGACCATCCAGAACACGCTGGAGCGGGAGATCAGCACCGACAAGATCGGCGAGATGGTCATGGAGCGTCTGAAGCCTCTGGACGAGGTGGCCTACATCCGCTTTGCCTCCATCTACCACCGGTTCCAGGATGCGGGTAGCTTTATGCGGGAGATCAGCAAATTCCTGGAGGAAAAATAATGAGCACGATCCCAACTGAAATCACCGCCGCCACGGAAGGCTCGCTGGACATTGCCTCCATCAAAAGCGTGATGGACGGCTTTGACCCTGCCTCGCTGCTTCCCGACCTGAGCAAGGTTTTCGGCAGTCTGGTGGGCGTGTGCCGCGTCGCCGTGATGATCGGCCCGGTCATCGCGCTGATCCTTGGGCTGGCGTATCTGTTTCTCGCGCCGAAGGAGGCCAACTACTACTTCGGCTACCGCTGCTATTTCGGCATGGGCAGCGTCCGCGCATGGCGGTTCACCCAGCGGATCGCGGGGATGATCCTCGGCGGGCTGGGGCTGATCCTCACCGTTATCATGGCCATCGTCACCGCCGGTTATGGCAGTATGGATTCGATGGACATGGTGTGGAGCGCGGTAAACTGTCTGATATGGGAAGCAGTCCTTCTGCTGATCGGCACCATCGCCATCAACCTGATCGCCATGGCGAATTTCGACGCCAAGGGCGAGTACCGACACAAAGCGGGAAAGCCGAAAAATCCCCCGCGGGATACAAAATAAGCATAACATCCGGCTGTCGTGTGATATGCTCCCCATAGAGTAGACACTCGAAATAACAAAAATTTCGAGGCTACAC
>ENA-OYYH01000787-OYYH01000787.1-human-gut-metagenome-genome-assembly--contig:-NODE-787-length-14405-cov-10.934286_pt1 | contig 14405 bp, 8 predicted proteins | sample MGYA00243245_ERZ653439 | MGnify/ENA primary metagenome ERZ653439 (study PRJEB26926, sample SAMN06165028) | human gut metagenome | biome: ENVO:00009003; feature: ENVO:2100002; material: ENVO:00002003... | reverse complement strand
CCTAAGCCTTCGTCGGCAGCGTCAGATGTGTATAAGAGACAGTCAGAGTAACATAATCAAGCGTTATTTTTTAGTTCAAATTGTGAGATTTGCACAAAACAGAATATGGAATTTGTATATCGAGCAACAAAAAACTTCACAAAACCGGTTGAATTTTGTACAGCTTTACTATATAATAGAAGCATGGAGTTCGAAAACAAACGGGCTGCAAATTCTTAATTCGGAGGTCTACCTATGACATTCACTGCTGACAAAATCAGAAACATATTACTTGCCGGCCACGGCGGAAGCGGAAAGACCGCATTAGCAGAAGCTATGCTGTTCAAATCAGGAGCAACTGAGAGAATGGGCAGCACCAACGAGGGCAGCACCGTAAGCGACTTCGACCCGGAGGAGATACGCCGCAAGATCTCGATAAACACTTCCCTCGCCGCGACGGTATGGCAGGACACCCGCATAAATATCATCGACGCACCGGGTCAGTTCGACTTCATCGGTGGAATGTACGAAGGTATCCGCGCCGCTGAATCGGTGGTAATCACGGTAAACGGCAAGGACGGAGTATGCCCCGGCACCATCAAGGCGTACAATCTCGCCGCAGGTCAGAACAAGGCAAGAATGCTCGCCGTAACCTGCATGGAAGTCGAGAACTCCGATTTTTATAAGGTGCATACGCAGCTCAAGACCGTTTTCGGTCCGTCGGTATGCCCGATAGTGGTTCCGTACGACAAGAACGGTCCCGTTGAAGCATACATAAATCTGCTAACCATGAAGGCGTACAAGTACGATAGCAAGGGAGTTCCGACCGAAGTTCCCATGCCTGCTTCCGAGAACCGTATCGCCGGTCTGCGCGCTTCAATGGCTGAGGCGGTCGCTGAGACCAACGAGGAATTCATGGAGAAATTCTTCAGCGGCGAGGACTTCACCCACGACGAACTCGTGAAGGGTATCCACGACGGCGTTGCAAGCGGCGCTATAACCCCGCTCGTATGCTGCGCCAACGACACGCTCTCCGGTGTTGATATGCTGCTCGACGCGGTGGTTTCCATGCTCCCCTCCCCCAACGAGAGAAAACTCGAGTCGCTCGACGGCGTGACCCTCGATTACGACGAGAACAAGCCGCTCAAGGCGTTCGTGTTCAAGACCGTAGCCGACCCGTTCGTAGGCAAGATAAGCATGCTCAAGATAGTTCAGGGCAAACTCACCGCGGGCGTTTCCGCCGTGAACGCCACCACTGGCGAGACTGTCCGCATCGGCAAGCTGCTGAAGCTCACCGGCAAGAAGCAGGAGGAGATCTCCGAGGCGCTCGCCGGAGACATCGCCGCCGTCACCAAACTGGAAGCATCCACAAACGACACCCTGTGCGCTCCCGAAGCAGTCGCAGCGCTTGCGCCTACGGAGTTCCCGCAGGCATGCTACTTCCGCGCCGTTAACCTCGCAGGAGGAGGCGACGAGGGCAAGCTCTCCGGCGCTATCCGCAGGCTGCTGGAAGAGGATCCCACGCTGAAATACGTCCACAACCACGAGACCCACCAGCGCATGATAGGCGGTCTGGGCGACCAGCACCTTGACGTAGCGGCGGCAAAGCTGAAATCCAAGTTCGGCATGGAGGTCAAAATGTCCGAGCCGAAGATCGCGTACCGTGAAGCTATCCGCAAGCCGGTGACCATCGAGAGCAAATACAAGAAGCAGTCCGGCGGACACGGTCAGTACGGACACGTAAAGATAGAGTTCGAGCCCTACGACGGCGACGAGCTGATGTTCTGCGAGAAGGTGTTCGGCGGCGCGGTTCCGAAGAACTTCTTCCCCGCAGTCGAGAAGGGACTCCAGGAGGCCGCAGAGCACGGCTCCATCGGAGGATTCCAGGTAGTGCGCCTGAAGGCGACCCTCATTGACGGAAGCTACCACCCGGTCGACAGCTCCGAAATGGCGTTCAAGACCGCAGCCTCGATGGCGTTCAAGGACTGCATGAAGGAGGCCCAGCCCTACCTGCTTGAGCCTGTAGACAGCCTGAAGATACTCCTCCCCGACGACAAGCAGGGCGACGTCATGAGCGTGCTCTCAAAGCGCCGCGGCTCCGTTCTCGGCATGAACTCCGTCGGCGGCGGCATGACCGAGCTCCTCGCGGAGGCCCCCGAAGCCGAACTCGGCGATTTCGCGCTGACGCTCCGCCAGATCACGCAGGGTCTGGGTGAATTCACTTCTGAGTTCGCGAGATACGACATGCTTCCTCCCGGAACTGAGATAAAATCCTGACAAACAACAAGCTCCCCGGAATCCGGGGAGCTTGTTGTTTCCGAGAAAGAGGCTTTCTTAATCAACTGAAATGGGCGGCGGTATTCCGTCCCTTTGGTTCTACTTCATGATCACGAATCCGTCAAGCATAAAGAGCTGCCTGCCCTTCATCTCGCCCGCGAACCAGCCTTCGTAGCCGCTCTCCGCAACCAGGAACACCGCGTGGCGTCCGGTCGCCGCCTTTATTCTGGCGCCGGCGGTTCCGCTGTCCTCCGCGAAATCAACCGTGCCGAGCTCCTCGCCGTCCTCGGAATCAAGCCGGACGTGCACGCGCCCGCGGGAGCCTGTACCGCGCAGCTTCAGCCGTATCTGCATGGTTTTTGACGCGAAGTCCTCGCCGAAATCGAAGTACTTCCAGCCCATCACGCAGCCGTCGGTGACGTTCACGATCGGACGTTCGAACACGCTTGTTTCCGTGATGTAGCAGCCGCCCTTGAGTACGCAGGCTGTGTCTGCCTGTGTAAAATCATAGGGGTTCAGCGACTCCTCAAAGCCGAGGGAGGTCATCTCCACCTGTGGTATCGTGCCGTCCGGAAGTATTTCGATACGCTCAACGCAGCCCCTTCTGGACATGATCGTGCCGTTTGTCATGCGATGATAAAAAATGTACCACTGGCCGTTCACGCAGCATACCGAGCCGTGATCGTTTCCGCCCGGGAAGTCAATCCCGTTGTCGATGATGGTACCGCGGTAGGTGAATGGACCCGTTGGGGAATCGGAAGTCGCGTAGTCAAGGCAGCTTCCGCGCTGTGGCGAGTATATAAGATAGTACGTCCCGTTTATCTTGCGCGGGGAGCACGCCTCGAAGAAGCGGTGCGGCTCCGCAGTCGGGATTATGTCCAGCTTGTAGCTCCCGGGGACGGCTTCGTACATGTTGTCCTTCAGCTCGCACATGTAGCTTCCCTGATAGCCGCAGTAGATGTACACCCTGCCGTCGTCGTCGACCAGCACGCCGGGGTCGATGAAAGTGCCGTTGTCGTAGTGGTTCGGAATATCGTACTCATACCGGGACAGCAGCCTGAACGGACCCTCCGGGCGGTCGGCGACTGCAACACAGCCCTTTGCATTCACGATGTACGCGTATAGATAGTATTTGCCGCCGCGCTCCACAACGTCCGGGGCGAACAGCAGTTCGTCTGTCCAGTCCACGTCCGATGGGGAGTCGTGACCGTCGCGGCTGCGGAAAATGTCGCCGTGGCACACCCACTTCGTGGGGTCGCTAACCGGCGCAGACCACACTTTCAGCTTGTAGTCGCAGAAGTCGATGGAATCCTTGCGGTCATGCGAGCCGTAGACGTAAATTCTGTCGCCGAATACTCTTGGTTCTCCGTCTGGTATATATTCCCAGTTTGGTAAGTATGGATTTGCCATAATTATGCACCTCACATTATTGTTTCAAAAAACCCGTGTTGAAGCGGTCGGGTTTGTAACTATTATTATATCAAAGTTGGTCAGATTTCACAACGATTAACACGACATAATACAGCACTTTTTTGCCTTTTTAACGAAATGTAACTTTTTCACGACTTTTGGCCAAAATATACATATTTGTGTTGACTTTTTTTATGATTAGTGCTAAAATAATATTTAAGCAAAGTAAATAAAGACTTTTTCGACGCAGGTCATTGAGATGCCGGGGTGGCAGCACCGCGGCTTATACTCGTGTAGAGATTTCGGCGCATGCCGTGGAATTTTTAGAAGGAGTCAAAGTATGAAGAATCTAAAAGTAGCGACCAAACTTATCATTTCATTCGGAGCGGTCATAATCATGACCATCGCATGCTCTCTTGTATCGGTCATCGGACTGAAGAGCGTGCATGGTAACGTAAATCTCATGATCGATACAGAGATCAAAAGCCTCCTCAGAGTCAAGGATGTAGAGATACAGGTAGAGACCATCGGCAGAACCGTTCGCGCGGGTGTGCTTGAGGATGACAACAATGTCGAAACACAATATATCAATGAAGCGACAGCCGCTGCCGCGACCATGATGGAAAAGCTCGACCTCATTACATATTCCGGCACTGACGCAAGGATCGATGAGTTCAAGTCCGTATGCAATGAGATCAACACGATACTTCCCGAGGTGATCGCAATAGTAAACGACGGCACCAAAGAGGAAGGGCTGGCAGCGTACAACGATAAGCTGTCCCCAAAGATCGTCCAGTGCCTTTCTATCGGCGATGACGCCGACACAGCCCTGACTGCAGCGTGCAGTGGCACAAGATCTGCAACAACATCGGAAACAAACGCCGTAACTAACGTTGCAATTATCGTAGGCATATTTGCCCTTGCGCTGGGCGTAGGTGGTATCATCAACCTGACCAATCTTATCACAAGGCCCATCGCAGAGATCAAGAACGCGCTCAACAAGATCGCAAAGGGCGAACTTGACAGCCAGATCACCTATGTAAGCCGCGATGAGTTCGGCGAGATGGCAGATGCAATGCGCGCTACCAACGACAGCCTCAGCAAGCTCATCAAGGACAGCTCATACATGTATGGCGAGCTTGCAAATGGCAACTTTAATGTACACTCGAACGCGCGCGAAGTTTATAAGGGAGAGTTCGCTCCGCTGCTTGACAACCTGAGAGTACTCGCATACGGTCTCAGCGACACCATGGCTCAGATATTCCAGTCAGCTGACCAGGTCGACTCTGGTTCCGAGCAGGTTTCCGCAGGCGCGCAGGCTAATGCACAGGGTGCAACTGAGCAGGCTGGTTCAGTTGAGGAGCTGGCAGCTACCATTGAAGAGATATCCGATAAGATCACCAAGAATGCTGACGACTCCAAGACTGCAAGCAACAGCATGGCAGAGGTCGGCAAGCAGGCTGAACTCTCCAACGACCGCATGAAGGAAATGCTCGGCGCTATGCAGGAGATCAGCGATACCTCCGCACAGATCAGCGATATAATCAATACTATCGAGGATATCGCATTCCAGACCAACATTCTGGCGCTCAATGCTGCTGTCGAGGCTGCAAGAGCCGGCGAGGCAGGTAAGGGCTTCGCGGTAGTTGCAGACGAGGTAAGAAACCTTGCTTCCAAGTCCGCAGCTGCTTCCCAGAACACCGCAGACCTTATTCAGCGCTCCATCAGGGCGGTTGAGAACGGCTCTCACATCGCAGACGATACCGCAGAGGCTCTCAGCGACGTTGTAAAGCAGATTGAGGATATCGTAGTAACCATCGACCGCATCTCTTCCGTAAGCGAGGAGCAGGCGCAGTCCATCACTCAGGTTACAACCGGTATCGAACAGATCTCCAACGTTGTTCAGACCAACTCCGCAACAGCAGAGGAGAGCGCGGCAGCTTCCGAGGAGCTCTCCGCTCAGGCCACTGCCATGAAGTCACTTGTTTCCAGATTCAAGCTCAGAGAAGCAAGAAAGAACTGATCGTTCCTTTAACTGAAATCAGAATTATAGATAGGAGGACAGAAATGTCCTCCTTTTTTATTCCTGTTTTCAGATCATTGTGGTAAATAGTTCTTGTCGCCTATTTACAAATCGCCGTAAATATGTTATAATATTTTAACGGTTTTCTCCGATGGCTGGGTACCCGACGACGACTATAAAATAACCGAGCGCCAGTGGTATCGGGATGCAGCGGCATCCGATTCCGCAGTCATAACCGAACCGTACATCGACGCGCGCACCGGCGAGATGGTGATCACTATTGCGAAAGCGTACAAGCGCGGCGGGAACGTCGCCTGCGTTACCGACGCTGACATGTTCCTGACCGAGGTCAGCAGCATTATTATCCACCGCAGCGAGGAACTCATGCTGCCCTATGTCGACGGCTCCGGCAGCGAACACTACACCAGCTACTCCGATACAATCAGCGCGGTTTCCGGCGAAAAATCCGAGGACGGCGTTACCTCCCGCACGCTGAAGGATTACGACGGTACCTCAAGATTTGTGATTTCCGAGGTAATACCCTCCGCCGGCTGGACACTGAGCTACGCCATGGACAGCTCCGAGCATTACAAGGACGCCCACAACATCATCATTTTTTTGTGGTCAGTATTCCCGTGATCATCGCGCTTGGAGCGTTCATCTGTGTTCTGGTGATCAAACGGTGCTTCAGACCTCTCGCGCCGATAAAAGGCTCTCTCAGTGATATACGCACTGTCCTCGGCGGAGTGTTCAGCGAGATTTCCGAAGCGGCGGGAGCAGTCTACAGCGGCGCCAACAACGTCTCCCAGGGCGCTAACGAGCTTGCAGAGAGCGCGTCCCGGCAGACCGCTGTAGTCGAAGAGATTTCAGGATGCGTTTCGGCGACCGACAGCACGATTTCTGAAAGCTCCGGGCTTGCGGCAGGACGACCGCGCTTATCAGCGAAGCTGCCTCCGCTGTAAGAAACGGTCAGCAGCTCGCAGACGACACCGCCGAGACCCTTCGCAGCGTAACTGAGAAGATGGCGGAGGTCGACAGATCGATAACCGCGATAATCAGCTCCGCTGGGGAGCAGAGCCGCCGCATGGCTGAAATATCCGAAAAGACCGGTCTGATTTCAAAATATGTCACCACCTCGGCGGCAAACGCACAGCAAAGCGCCGCTGCGGCTGTGGAGCTTGACGAACAGTCCTCAAAGCTGAAAAAAATGACAGAGGGATTCAAAGTATAATGGAAAACACAAAATGTCCCGTTGCCAAGAAGTGCAGCGGCTGCCAGTTATCAAACCTGTCCTACGAGCAGCAGCTCTTATGGAAGCAGAAGGACGTCGCCGGGCTGCTCGGAAGCTACGGCGAGGTTTCCCCGATAATTCCGATGGAGCCGCCCTGCGGATACCGCTGCAAGGTGCAGGCGGTATTCCGCAGCGACCGCAGCGGCAGGATAATTTCCGGCGTGTATCAGTCGTCCAGAAACGGTATCGTCGGTATTGACCGATGCATGGTTAACGACCCGCGCGCCGATGAGATCATCGTCGGTATCCGGGAGCTTATGCGCTCCTTTAAAATACGCCCGTGGGATCCCGGCACCGACCGCGGATTCATAAAGCACGTGCTTGTGCGCATTGGCAGGAACACCGGGGAGATCCTGGTGACGATCGTCGGGGGGACGTCGATGTTCCCGAAGAAGCGCGACTTCGTTACCGCGCTGGTCAAGAGATTCCCTGCGATAAAGACCGTGACCTTCTCGGTAAACCGTAGCCCCGATTTTCTGACCCTTGGCGACCACGCGGAGGTACTTTTCGGCGAAGGCTACATCATCGACGAGATATGCGGGAAGAAATTCCGTATATCGCCGCAGTCGTTCTACCAGGTAAATCCGATGCAGGCGGAGAAACTGTACAACTTCGCGATAAACGCGGCAAAGCTGACGAAAAACGACACGCTCCTCGACGCATACAGCGGGACCGGCACCATCGGAATCATCGCTTCCGACCGTGTTAAGGCGGTTCAGGGTATCGAATATAACTCCGCGGCGGTCAGGGACGCAGTGCAGAACTGCAAGCTGAACGGGATAACCAGGAACGCGGCGTTCAACCGCGGCGACGCCGGAGAGTACCTCCGAGAACGTGCAAAAAAGGGAGTCCGCTTCGACGCAGTGATAATGGATCCCGCCCGCGCCGGCGCTGACAAGCAGTTTCTGCGCGCGCTGTCCGTCATCAGACCGGAACGTATCGTGTATATCTCCTGCAGCCCGGTCACACTCGCGCGAGACCTCCGCACGCTGACGAAAAACTACAATGTCGAGTGCATTCAACCGTTCGATATGTTCCCGTTTACGCGGCACGTTGAGTGCGTGGTTTCGATGTCACGGAAAGAGGAGTAAATTGGGATTGTTGGCTTAACGGTGCGGCTTAGGCGTGCTGGGGCAAATGTGCTGATTTTCCGTTTTATAGGTGATTTTCGTTTGTGGTAATATGTCCACGCCGGCAGCAGTTCCGTAGCGATACACGGCGGTGGGGTCGGGTGTACGGAAGTGCTGTGTTGGTGAGCAGAAAAGTTGTTTTCTGTTGTGCAATATATAATGTGATATCAAAATTCCTTGAAAACGCAAATGATTCTCGATTTATGGTTGGATATGCATTACATTGATTTCAGGAGGTTGTATGAAAAGAAGGTATAAGATTTTAATATTTGTAGTCTTTATCTTATCTATTATATGGTGTACTTTTAATATTAGCACCTATATTCATCAACGAAATTGGATTACTACGACAGCTACAATAACATTTGTTGGATTACCGGGTGGTGTCGTGTTTGGAACATATACAGATATAAATAATCACACCCACTCCGATGTAACTTTATATATTGAACCTTTTTATAAAGGTGACAATGCTAACGTTGATAGACTAGTCGGAAAGAAAATTGACATAATATATAATCCATTAACTGGAGAAGTGGCTAAGAGCAACACCATGTACTATTGGATTTCATTATTTCTGTTTTTATTGTCATCGTTATCATTGTGCCTCTGTATTAAAAATCCGTTCACACATCTTACAAAACGACAAAAGAAATAAAACTCTTTATCAAAAATACGCGAGTTGACAAATTCAGCTCGCTTATTTTTTGTTGTAGATGATATTCCTGTGCGCATGGGAACATTCTTACATAATCCAAGTGTAAAATTGAGAAATTCCAGTTCATAGGAAGCAAAATAACCCTCTGGACCATCATAGCTTGGAGGGTTTGTGTGTTTATGATTATCTTTCAACATCGACCTTAATTCCCGACTTCAACTCCACAGAAAATCTATCGTCCCAGACTACAATCTCCTTAAGCCACCGCAGACATTGTTTGCAACGGCTCGTGCCACGTTGAGTGCGTGGTTTCGATGTCCCTCAGAACTGAATAAAACTACCGGCAGGGAGCATTGCTCTCCGCCGGTTTTGATTTTCAGTTTTCAGCCTGGGTCACTTCCGTGAGCCGAACTCCCTGTCGAACACGCGGAAATTCGTGTCGTCACGCTGGGAGCAGTACACGGCGAACTCCACGGTTTCAAAGCGCTCCATGAAGCCCTCAAGCGCGGATCTTATCCCCGCCGCGACTACCTCCGGCGGATTCATGAACGCACCGCAGCCGAACGCGCCGAGTATAACTACATCGCACCCGTGCTGTGCGGCTATGCTGAGTATGCGCTCCATGCGCTTCTCGTGGAGCTTCCGAAGGTCGCCGTCCGAAATGCTGACTGCGCTGTGTCCGTCGTAATTCATCGAGTTGCTCGGCTTTTCCCGCAGGTTCGGAGCCGCGCAGGTGATAACGTCCACGCTGTACCATTCTTCCTGCGGCATTACCTCCGGAAGCGCGCTGTCCGTCTTGAACACCACAACTCCGGGAGTGTATATGCAGTCGTCGCTGTGGAGCGGATCCGGTGCCGCACGGTGCGGAGTATAGAACCCGCTCCACATATCCGGCTGAATTAGGTTCATATACAGCGTCGAACAGCGGCATATCGCCTCCTCCTGCGCTGAGGAGCCGTTCTTAACTCCGCCGCCTGGGTTGGACGCCGAAGCGAAATTCAGCACGCACACGCGCTTCCCTGCCCTGGCGTAGCCGGCGGCGGCTTCCAGTGTGCGTTTGCGGCTCACCACGACCTTCGCGGCGGCGCCCTTCTGTATCATAGGAAGCTCCACCCAGTCACCCTCCGGTATCAGAGACTGCGCGCCACTTGATTCCTTTATCGCCGATCTCAGAAACGGATCGGTCCTGCACATCGACATCGTGTTTTCGAATATTTCTATGTTTTCCTGCCTGCCCATAATTACCTCCTGATCATCGGAATTTCCTGCCTATATCTATATATTAGCATATTTCCGGTGATTCATCAACACTTATCTGCGCAATTTTCGATTCAGTTTATTTGCTGTTATTCCCGGTGAGCATCTGCCATTCATTACGTGTGATGGCGTACACCTTTGTAAGCTCGTTCTCCGCGTCGGCGTACTCGTCTACCTGGGTACAGCCCCAGCTTTCCGCAGTGCGGCATGACGGCAGGTTCGCCGCTTTCATGTATGAATAGACCGCATTGAACGGCGTATTGCAGAAAGCCCAGTCCCTGACCGCCGAAGCGGATTCCTTTGCGTACCCGCGCCGCTGCATGTCCCTGCGGATATGGCAGCCTATCTCCGGCTTTATCTGACCGTTTATTAGCTGCATAGTCAGCCCGCAGTCGCCTATCATCTCGCCGTTTTCACGGAGGCACACCGCCCACAGTCCGAACCCGAATATACTGTAGCGCTCAATATTGCGGTCTATCCAGCCGCGCACCCTCGCCTCGTCAAACGTGTATGGGTAATGCTGCATGATGTCCGAATCCGCCAGCACGGCGTACAGCGGCTCATAATCTGCGGCTGTCATCTCACGCAGATACAGCCGCTCCGTTTCAATACGCATGTTTCCTCCTCTTACGTCCGGAAAAAACAGCAGGAAACCGGAGTTCCCTGCTGTCTGGTTTACTTTTTGAGTCCTACGACTGAACGGAGTATCGCAGCCGAATCAATTGCATTGACAAATCCGTCGCCGTTGTAGTCGCATGTGTCGTCAAGCTCCATCGTGCCTACGCACATCTTGAGTATCGCGGAAGCGTCCCGGGCGTCTATCGTCGTACTGTTGTCAGCGTCGCCGGGGAGCCTCGTCCGGGTGTCCAGCATGAGGACGTAATCGCCGCCGTTCGCCGGAACTACCTGGGCAACGCCGGTGCTCGAAATTATCTTCGAAGTATCAACAAAATCAAGCAGGTGCGAATCCTCGTTATACCTGAACAGATTTGCAAAGCGGTTGTTCACCTTCTTGCCGGTCTTGACGTAAAGCACCGCGCCTATCTTATTCTTGCCGTAGGTGTGCACTCTGACTATCTCGCTGTCTCCGGAGCTGTCGATAAGCACCGTCGGGATATAAACGTCGCTGGTCTTTAATCCCACGCTGAGGGAAGCCACCGTCTTTTTCAGCGCACCGGTGTCGACTACCCAGCTCAGCATGTCGTTTACCACGAACTCCAGCGTGATTTTCTTCTTCATCGCGGTGTTGATGATATCAGCGGGTACGGACGTGTTTCCGTTCAGATTGATAACAATGCGGGAATTCTTCGCAGCCGCCGCTATCTTCTTCTGGAGCTGCGTCCAGCCCTTCACCAGGCTTCCCACCATTGTCGGGTCGGATACCGTCCCATCGGTAGTGTTGTCTTTGTCGGTGTCGGAAGTACCCGGGTCGGTGGTAGTATCGTCCTTCTTGCCATCATCCTTGCCGGAATCGCTCGGCTTATTGTCAGAATCAGAACTGCTTGACGAACGTCTGCGCACCACGATATTGAACGCAGCCGTGCAGCCCTGATAATAAACTGTAAGAGTCTGCTGACCCAGTACCCAGCTATCGAAATCCTGAATCATGCTCTCGGTCATGTAAACTGTTTCCGGAGCCTTGGTCTCATCGATGTACGTTACCTTGATAAGGCCGCCTACGACATTCAGCTTCTCGCCCATGTAGTAGGAATACTTTGCAGGCCGCTTGACTATCTCGATACTCTTAACGCCGTAGTCCTTGCCGACGGTGTAGGTGTACGTCTTTACAAGGCTGTCGTCAATTCTTGGGTCGTTGGACTTCGCATAGGTATACAGCTTGTATGTCACGACCTGATTATCCACGCGCTTGAGGGTTATCTTGGTTCCCGACTTGTACAGAATTCCATTATAGGTGGAGGTTATCGGAGTGTCGATGGAATAGTAGATATCAGCCTTGGCTGTCGCGCAGGAGAGCGTGAGCGTGATCGCGGTTTCGCTGGCGGTGTCAAGAACGCTCGGCACCGGTACCGCCGCCTTTTCCTTGGGCACGGTTATTTTATAGATAAGATCCTCGCTGATGTCGGAATCCTTCCAGCTGTCATTCGGAGCCTTCGCATAGGTTCGCAGCGCGAATGTCTTTGTGCTGTTCGCAGCAACCTTCAGGTCAAACGGACCTGTGTACTCGATGAATCCGCTGGACTTTGTTGCGTTCGGGTCGAGAGTATAGTATATCTTCGCGCCGGGAGTTTCAGTATTGAGCGTGATCGTCAGCGAGCTGGCGTAGTTTCCCGGCTCCGGAGTGGGCTTCGGGATCTGGGTCTTTTTCTTCTCGATAACTACCTTGTATACAAATGTGGATACGTCGCTCTGCTTCATGCCGGGAGCTGTAGCTATCGCCTTTATGCAGTAATACAGCGACTGCCCGGGCACGCCGGAAAGCGTGATCGGCTCGATATACTTCGTGCCGCCGGTCTCGGTGGGGTCGGCGAGCTTGGAGATATCGCTGATGTTCTCGTACGCTTCGATGTTATAGTAGATGGTCGCGCTGTTTACCGCGGATTCAAGCGAGATATCCTGCGGGGAATTGAACACGGTGGTCCCCTGACCTTCCACGGTATCGGGAGGGTATGACCAGGGCGCAGGAACCTTCGACGCTTCCTCAACATAGATCTGCGCCGTTACGGTCATCTTCGCGGAGTCCTCCTCCATGTAATCGGGGACTCTTACCTTACCGGTAAATGTGACTGTCTGGGCAGTGCCTATCTTGGGGTTGTAGGGAGTTCCCTTGTCGGTTATCGCGGTGGTGAGATCCCATGTAACGCTGCATGTCTCGGAAATACGGTTATCCTTTGTGCCGACAACTGTTACCGTCTTGGGGAGGTAGCTGCTGTCCATCTGCGTAACGGTGGTTCCGCTGGACACGTTGGCGACCTTTCCGGGGGATACAGCTCTGTAGTCGGTGAGCTTGCCGGTCTTTTCGAAGGTGTAAACGATCGTGAACGTACCGGTGTCGTTAGTGGAGCCGGAGCATCTCACTCCATTCACGTAAACGTCGGGAGTACGCAGGAACACGTAGTTCGGGCTGTTAGGGATAACCTCCACCAGCATGGTGTACTCCGTGTTGTACTCAGCCAGGGCGCTGCTTCCGGAGCCGCCCTTCCACTGAACCGCGCCGAAATCGGATATTTCGAACGTCTCGGTCTCGTAGTCGGGAGCCGAGGGGTCAAGCTCTGCGGAGATATCAAGCGCCTGCCCGCCTACCGGCTGGTCGACTATAATGTGTATCTCAGGGATATTGGAGCCGGTGCTGGAGCGCATCGCAACAGTAAACGAGCCGGTCAGCACGTCGCTGTCCTGCTTTTCGTTGTGCTTACCGATGACCTTTATCCAGCTCTGAACTCTCTTGTTTACCACGCCTGTTATCATAATTCCGCGGCTGGAGTAGTAGGTGTGGTCGTTGTCGTAAATAAACGGCAGAGAGTTCAGCTCGTCCTCGCTGGAGGCAACGATGTAATAATAGGTTACGTTATCTTCCTTCGGGAGGTCGAGCTTTATGTAGGTGGTCTTGTCAAACGTGGAGCCGTCGGGATTCTCGCTTGAGAAAGACGGCTTCTGCACCTTATCCGCAGGGTCAACTGTAATGGTCGCCTTCAGCGTGAACTTTGTCTTTGCACCGGCGCTGGTGGTGTCTATGTCGTTGAGCCTGTTAGTGGGTACGGTGGCAGTTCCGACTATGGTAAAGGTCATTCCAGTTACGTTTGTCTGGTCGTAGCCGGTGCCCTCGTATGTGAAGCTGCTTCCGGATTTCCAGGTCACCGGAACATTCGCAAAGGAAAGACCGCTGCCCTCTTTGTCCTCGGTGTCAATAGTTACAGTTCCCGGCAGCAGACCTTCGATAACGTCGGTCTTGGAGTGGGAGGGTATGGTAAAGAACACCGTTGTATAATCGGCGCTGAAGCCGTACTTGGGGTCGCCGGACGGCACGAAGCGCGCTCCGGTCGCCTTGGCTTTCTTTGTAGCCTGGTAAGTCGAGAAGTCGAACACGGCGAAGATCGAACCGGTGTCGCCTATCCACGACTTTGCAGAAACTTCACTATCAGTTGGTTTTATTGGGTCATCAACATAAAAAAACACGGGAACATTACCTACAGCTGATGAACCAGGACCAGGAATATACTCTGCTACCGCATAGTAATGCCTATTATATCCAAAACTGTTTACAGTGTTCGAAGGCAAAACTGCTTTTCCGTCAGAACCGATAACTGGAGAACCTTCATACCATGACACATTCACGCTACTTATATAATCAAGCCCGGGGTTAAAGTTCTTATTCTGTCTCTTATACACATCTCCGAGCCCACGAGACGCGTAGTAATCTCG
>ENA-OYYH01000753-OYYH01000753.1-human-gut-metagenome-genome-assembly--contig:-NODE-753-length-14702-cov-9.420700_pt1 | contig 14702 bp, 10 predicted proteins | sample MGYA00243245_ERZ653439 | MGnify/ENA primary metagenome ERZ653439 (study PRJEB26926, sample SAMN06165028) | human gut metagenome | biome: ENVO:00009003; feature: ENVO:2100002; material: ENVO:00002003... | reverse complement strand
AGATTACTACGCGTCTCGTGGGCTCGGAGATGTGTATAAGAGACAGGGCGTGGACATTGCCGGGCACGGCATGATGGGTCTGATCACCTATATGCGTACCGACAGCCTGCGCATCTCCGATGAGGCGGTCGCCGCTGCAAAGGAGTATATTGCGGACGCTTACGGCGAACAGTATATCTGCCCCTACAAGCGCACATGGAAGACCAAGAGCGCCACTGCCGCACAGGATGCCCACGAGGCCATCCGTCCCTCGGTGCCGTCCCTGACACCGGACGAGGTGGACAAGAGCATCAGCGGCGACACAGCAAAGCTCTACCGCATGATCTGGAGCCGCTTCATGGCCAGCCAGATGGCAGACTGCCAGCAGGACACCGTGTCCGTCACGGTCAGCGCGGCGGACTACCGTTTCAAGGCCAGCGGCTATACCGTTACCTTTGACGGCTTCACCGTCCTGTACGAGGAAGCCACCGACGAAAAGGAAAAGAAGGAGACCGCCCTGCCTCCGCTGGAGCAGGGTCAGGTGCTGAAGCTGCGCGACCTGAAGAGCGAGCAGAAGTTCACCCAGCCGCCCGCCCGCTACACCGAAGCGACCCTCATCAAGGCACTGGAAGAAAACGGCATCGGTCGTCCTTCCACCTACGCACCCATTATCACCACCATCATCGACCGCGGCTATGTGGAGCGCGACCAGAAAAAGCTCAAGCCCACCCTGCTGGGCCGGGCGGTGGATGGCCTGATGCTGGAGCAGTTCCCCCACATCGTGGATGTGGACTTCTCCGCCCAGATGGAGAAGAATCTGGATAAGATCGAGAGCGGCAAGGCCGACTGGCACAAGACGGTGGATGACTTCTACCAGGGCTTTGCGGCAAGCCTCGAGCAGGCCGAAAAGAACATGGAAGGCAAGAAGGTCAAGGTGCCGGATGAGCCTTCCAGTGAGGTATGCGACCTGTGCGGCCGGCCCATGGTCATCAAGGTGGGCAAGTACGGCAAGTTTTTGGCCTGCAGCGGCTTCCCGGAGTGCCGGGGCACAAAGCGGCTGGTCAAGGATACCGGCGGCATCTGCCCCAAGTGCGGCAAGGGCCGTATGCTGGAGCGCAAAAGCTCCAAGGGCCGCATCTATTATGGCTGCGAGCGCTACCCGGACTGCGACTTTATGACATGGGACATGCCGGTGCCCACCAAGTGCCCCAAGTGCGGCAGCACCATGTTCCGCAAAGGCTCCAAGCTGTATTGCGCAAAGGAAGGCTGCGGCTACGAGATGCCGGTGCCGAAAAAGGACTAAAAGGATAAAACTATGAACTATAAAGTAACCGTGCTGGGCGCGGGTCTTGCGGGCTGTGAAGCCGCCCTCTGGCTGGCGGGCAAGGGCGTGCAGGTAGACCTGTACGAACAGAAGCCCGTGCATTTTTCGCCCGCACACAAAAGCGCAGGCTTTGCAGAGCTGATTTGCTCCAACAGCCTGAAAGCTGAGCGGCTGGACTCTGCTTCCGGCCTGCTGAAGGAAGAGATGCGGCGGATGGGCAGCCAGCTGCTGAACGCCGCCGAGACGGCCCGCGTGGCCGCTGGCGGTGCGCTGGCGGTGGACCGCGACGCATTCAGCGCCGAAGTGACCCGCATGGTGGAAAGCTGTGAAAATATCACCGTCCACCGGGAGCAGGTGGAGCACATCGATGCATCTGCCCCCATTCTGGTGGCCACCGGCCCCCTGACCGACGGCGCACTGGCCGATGAGATCGGGGCCTTGACCGGGGACGAGCGTCTGCACTTCTACGATGCTGTGGCCCCCATCGTCACCGCCGAAAGTCTGGACTACAACAAGGTGTTTGCCGCCTCCCGCTATGACCGGGGCGAGGCCGACTACCTGAACTGCCCTTTCAACAAGGAAGAGTACGAGAATTTCCACGCAGCTCTCGCTTCGGCAGAGCGTGCCCCGCTGCACGACTTTGACACCGGGGCCGAGCAGTCTGCTCAGCCCGACCCGGATGCCCACGGCAAAAAGGCCGACACCGTCACCGTGTATGAGGGCTGTATGCCCATCGAAATTATGGCCGCCCGGGGTGCCGACACCATGCGCTTCGGCCCGCTGCGCCCGGTGGGCCTTGTGAATCCCAACACCGGACACCGTCCATGGGCCAATGTCCAGCTGCGGGCCGAAAATAAGGAACGCACCCTGTATAACATCGTGGGCTTCCAGACCAACCTCAAGTGGGGAGAGCAGAAGCGGGTGTTCAGCATGATCCCCGGGCTGGAAAATGCCGAGTTTGTGCGGTACGGTGTCATGCACCGCAACACCTTCCTCGATGCGCCCCGGGTGCTCAGCGCCCAGCTGTGCCTGAAAGAACACCCCAATGTGTTCTTTGCGGGCCAGATCACCGGCTTTGAGGGCTATATGGAAAGCGCTGCCTGCGGCCTGCTGGCGGCCCGCAGCCTGTATGCCCGGCTGGAAGGCAAAGAGCTGCCCGCCCCGCCTGCCGACACCATGTGCGGCGCACTGGTGCAGTACCTGACTACCGAGAACAAGCACTTCCAGCCCATGGGCGCGAATATGGGCATCCTTCCTCCGCTGCCGGAGGAGAGCCGCCCGCGGGACAAGCGCCTGCGTTACATGGCACAGGCTCAGCGCGCTGTTGCCAGCTTCCAGCACTGGCTGGAGGAAACTGCTCTGTAAGGCAAACCACCTGAAAGGAGAAAACAGGTATGAAGATCATTGTGGACATGATGGGCGGTGACAACGCCCCGCTGGCTGTTCTGGAAGGCGCTGCACAGGCCGTTAAGGAGTACGGCGTGCAGCTGATCGGCGTGGGTAACGAAGCGCTGGTGCGCAAGACCGCCGCCGAGCACAACATCCCGCTGGAAGGCATCGAGCTGGTGAACTGCACCGAGACCATCGACATGTGCGACGAGCCCGCTCGGGCCATCCGCAGCAAGAAGGATTCCTCCATCGTCGTAGGCCTGAACATGCTGAAAGAGGGCAAGGGCGACGCTTTTGTTTCCGCCGGCAGCACCGGTGCCCTCCATGTGGGTGCCAGCCTCATCGTGCGCACCCTGCGGGGCGTCAAGCGCCCGGCGCTGGCCACCATGGTGCCCGCAAAGAAACAGGCCTATCTGCTGCTGGACTGCGGCGCCAACGTGGAGTGCCGCCCCGAAATGCTGGCGGCATTCGCCGTCATGGGAAGCTGCTATGTGAATAAGGTCGAGGGCCGCACTTCGCCCAGCGTCGCGCTGGCAAACAACGGCGCAGAGGAGTCGAAGGGCACCCCGGTGCTGAAGGAGGCCCACCAGCTGCTCAAGACCACCCCCGGCATCCGCTTTGTGGGCAACATCGAGCCTCGCGACGTGCCCAACGGCGAGGTGGATGTGGTGGTCTGCGACGGCTTCACGGGCAACGTGATCCTCAAGCTGACCGAGGGCGTGGCCAAGATGCTGCTGGGGATGCTGAAGGAGATGTTCCTCAAGAACCTCGGCGGCAAGGTGGCCTATCTGCTGCTCAAGAGCGGCGTGTCCGACCTCAAGCACCAGATGGACAGCGAGGAATACGGCGGCGCGCCCTTCCTCGGCGCAAAGCAGCCGGTCATCAAGGCCCACGGCTCGTCCAAGGCCAAGGGCATCAAGAACGCCATCCGGCAGGCAAAGATCTGTGTGGAGAACGACCTGTGCGGCACCATGCAGGCTGCATTGGACGACCTGAACGCGCCGACAGAATAAGAACGGTTTTGAGTCCTGAAATTGCGATGCGCATTCCAACCAAAACACCGCATCAGAGCAATCACATAAGGGAGATAAAATATCTATGAGTCATCCACTCGAAACGATCATTGGCTATCAATTCAAGAACCCGAAGCTGCTGGAAACGGCCCTGACCCACACCAGCTATGCCAACGAGAGCCGCACCCCGGTGCAGCACAACGAGCGGCTGGAGTTTCTGGGCGACAGCGTGCTGCAGATCGTGTCGGCAGACTATCTGTTCCACGCCTACGCCGACCGGCCGGAGGGCGATCTGACCCGCATCCGGTCCAGCCTCGTCAGCGAGGGGGCGCTGTTCCAGTTCGCGCAGGAGATCAACCTCGGCGAGTACCTGCGCCTTGGCCGCGGCGAGGAGCGCTGCGGCGGCCGCACCCGCCCCAGCGTCGTTTCCGATGCGTTTGAGGCCGTCATCGCGGCGCTGTATCTGGACGGCGGCATGGAGATCGCAAAGAATTTCATCCTGCCCTTCATCACCGAGGGCAAGCACGCCGAGGCCGACTACAAGACCCGGCTGCAGGAGATCGTCCAGCAGAACCCGGAGGAAAAGCTCAGCTATGTGGTCGAGCAGGAGTCCGGCCCGGACCACGACAAGCATTTCGTGGTGGCCGTGCGGTTCAACTCGGACAAAGTCGCCCGCGGCGAGGGCCGCAGCAAAAAGATGGCGGAGCAGCACGCTGCCCGCGAGGCGCTCAAACTGCTGGGCGTTTTGAAGGAAAAGTAAGCGGATGGTATTCAAGGAACTGGAAATTCAGGGGTTCAAGAGCTTCCCGGACAAAGTCAAGATCACCTTTGACGAGGGCGTGACCGGCGTGGTCGGGCCCAACGGTTCCGGCAAGTCGAACCTGTCGGACGCGGTGCGGTGGGTGCTGGGCGAGACCAGCGCCCGCCAATTGCGTGCTGCCGGGAAGATGGAAGACGTCATCTTCGGCGGCACCCGCCGCCGGGGAGCCATGGGTTTTGCACAGGTGCGCCTGACACTGGACAACAGCGCCCACACCCTTGATCTGGACGCCGACGAGGCCGTGATCGGCCGCAAATACTACCGCTCCGGCGAGAGCGAGTACAGCATCAACGGCCAAGTCTGCCGCCTGAAGGATGTTTACGAACTGCTGCTGGATACCGGCATCGGCCGCGACGGCTATTCCGTCATCGGGCAGGGCCGCATTGCGGAGATCGTGGCGGCCAAGAGCACCGAGCGCCGGGAAATTTTTGAGGAAGCCTGCGGCATCGCCAAGTACCGCTACCGCAAAAACGAGGCCGAACGGCGCTTGGCCGCGGCGGCGGAGAATCTGGAGCGGCTGCGGGACATCCTCGGCGAACTGGAAGCCCGCGTCGGCCCGCTGGAAAAAGAGAGCGCCAAGGCCCAGAAGTTCCTTGCTTTGCGGGACGAGCGCAAGACGCTGGAAGTTACCCTCTGGACCGACGGCGTCCACCGGGCCAAGGAAGCCGTCCGCCGTCAAGTGCGGGATTATGAGACGGCTGAGGCCGATTACGAGCGGTTCGACCGGGCCGCAAAAGCCGCCGAGAGCGAGGCTGAGGAGATCCGGATGCAGGCACAGCAGCTGACCATTGCGGTCGAACGCCTGAATGGGGATATCCGCAGCATCACCGAGCAGATCAGCGGCAGCGAGAGCCGGATCGCCGTGCTGGAAAACGACATTGCCCGCAACGAGGAAAGCGCCGCCGGGCTGCGGGCGGAGATCGCCGCCGGGCAGCAGGACAGCACCGAGGCCGAAGCAGCCTTGGAGCGCCACCGCGCCGTGGCTGCCTCCATGGAAGCCGCCGGGCAGAAGCTGGCCGAAGAGCTGGCGGCGCTGAACGCGGCGCTGGATCAATTGACCCACGACAGCGACCGCAGCGGGGCCCGGCGGGACAGGCTGCGCACCGAGGTCACGGCCCTGAGCACCCGGCATACCGAGGCACAGGTGGCAAAAGCCGCTGCCGAAGCCGCCGCCGAGACGGCGAAGAGCCGCCTTCCCGCGCTGGAAGAAGCCGCCGAGGCGCTAGCCGCCCAGCGGGACGACGCCAAGCAGGACTTAGAGGACACCGTGAAATACCGCGGGATGCTGGCCGAGAACGAAAAGCAGCTGGCGAATATCCGGGCGGGGTTGGAGCTGAAGCAGAAGAACCGCCGCGCTGCGCTGGACGAGGCTGACGAAGCCGAGCAGAAGCTCGGCCGGGAGCTGGATGCGGCCCGGCAGCGGCTTTCCGTTCTGCGGGAGCTGGAAAAGAATATGGACGGCTACCAGAACTCCGTCAAGACCGTGATGCGGGCCGCTTCGGCCCGGCGGCTGCGGGGGATCATCGGGCCGGTGTCCTCCATTCTGGAAGTGGAGCCGGGCCGGGAAGTGGCCATCGAGACGGCGCTGGGCGGCGCTTTGCAGAACATCGTGGTCGAAAGCGAAGCCTCCGCCAAGGCGGGCATCGCCCTGCTCCGCAGTGAGAACGCGGGCCGGGCCACCTTCCTGCCGCTGGATACGGTCCAGCCCGGTGTGTTCCGGGGGCGGCTGACCGGTTCGGCAAAGCTGGCGTCCAGCCTTGTCAAGGCCGATGCCCGCTATGCGAATATCGTCTCGAACCTGCTGGGCCGGATCGTCGTGGTGGACGACATCAACGAGGCCTCCCGCGCGGCGCGGGATCTCGGCTACCACAACAAGGTCGTCACGCTGGATGGTCAGGTCATCAACGCGGGCGGCAGCTTCACGGGCGGCAGCGTCCAGCGCTCGGCGGGGCTGTTCACCCGCAAGCAGGAGCTGGAAGAGCTGCGGCGGAAGGCCGCGCGGCTCCAGAAGGACTGCCTTGCAGCGCAGGAAAAGACCGACCAGTGCAAGGCACAACTGGACGCCGTTTCCGCTGAGCTGACCGCCGCAAGCAGTGAGCAGATCACCGCAGCCAACGACCGCGTCCGCGCCGAAGCGGAGCAGAAGCGGCTGGAAGCGGCGGTGGAACAGGCCGAGATTGCCCTCACCGCGCGGGAAGCGGAGATCGAGACACTGAACGCCCAACTTGCCGACAGCCGCACCAAGGCGGCAGATGCCGCCGCACAGGAAGCAGAGCTGGAAGCGCAGATCGCCGCAAAGTCCGAGGAGCTGAACCGGCTGGCCGAGGGGGACGATGCCTTCCTCGCCCGCCAGCGGGAGCTATCGGATCAGTTGAGCGCCAAGCGGTTGGAGCAATTGACCCGCCAGAAGGATGCGGAGCTGGCCGAGGCGCAGATCGCCGCGCTGGAACAGCGCACGAAAGATGCTGCCGCCCGCCGCGCTTCGCTGGAAGAAAGCCTTTCCGCCCTCGCCGCCCGCAGCGAAAGCTGCCGCGCCGAGATCGAGGCCATCCGCAAGGCGAAGAGCGAGAGCACCGGGAAGATCGCGGAGAAGGAAGCCGCCATCCGCAAGGCCACCGAGGAGCGGCTGCTCCACCAGAAAAACGAGACCGAGGCGCTGGCCAAGGCCCGCACGGCGGCGGATGACCGCGAGGAGATGGGCCGGGAGATGGCCCGCCTTGCCGAGCGGAAAGCCGCAGCCGAAAGCGAGTACGATGCCACCGCCGCAAAGCTCTGGGATGAATACCAGCTCACCGTTTCACAGGCGGAAGAAGTCTGTGTGGAGTTCGAAAGCCTCCCTGCGCTGCGGGCGCAGGTGGCCGAGGTGCGGAATAAGATCCGCGCCCTCGGCAACGTGAACGTCAGCGCCATCGAGGAGTACGCCGAGGTCAAGGCCCGGTACGATGCGCTCCGGGTGCAGGTGGAAGACGTGGAGGGCAGCAAAAACGAGCTGGGCCGGATGATCGCGAACCTCTCCGCCCAGATGCGGGAGATCTTTACCGACAGCTTCCGCGCCATCAACGAGAACTTCGGCCGCATCTTCGCCGAGCTGTTCGGCGGCGGCGAGGCCAGCCTTGTGCTGGAGGACGAGACCGACGTGCTGGGCTGCGGCATCGGCATCCGGGTCGCGCCGCCGGGCAAGGTCATCAAGAATCTGGAAGCCCTTTCGGGCGGCGAACAGGCGCTGGTGGCCATCAGCATCTACTTCGCCATCCTCGCCGTCAACCCGGCGCCCTTCTGCATCCTCGACGAGATCGAAGCCGCGCTGGACGATGCCAATGTCAGCCGGTTCGCGCAGTATCTGCGCCGGGTGAGCGACAAGACCCAGTTCATCGTCATCACCCACCGCCGCGGCACCATGGAGGCCGCCAATGTCCTCTACGGCGTGACCATGCAGGAGGACGGCGTGTCGAAACTTTTGAAGCTCGACCTTGAACAGGTTGACGCGACGCTGGTTTCGTAGGTATAATGGAGGAAACCTCTCCGTCAACGCCGTAAGGCGTTGACGGAGAGGGCAAGGATGCGAACAAGTAAAAAGAAAGGCCACACACGACATGGGACTTTTTGGATTTGGTAAAAAAGAAAAAGACAAGATGAAGGATGGCCTCGAAAAGACCCGCACGGGCTTTTGGGGCAACATCCTCAATACGCTGACCGGCAGCAAGATCGACGACGACCTCTACGATGAACTGGAAGAGCAGCTCATTCTGGCGGACGTGGGCGGCGAAGTGGCCATCAAACTGGTGGACAAGCTGCGGGACCGCGTGAAGGAGAAGGGCCTGAAGACCGGCGAAGAAGCGGCTGACCAGCTGCGGGAGCTGATCGCCGACGAGATGCGCCCCGAAGCTGAGATGGAGCTGGACGGCCACCCCGCCGTCATCCTCGTCATCGGCGTCAACGGCGTGGGCAAGACCACCAGCATCGCGAAGCTGGCCGATTACTACACCCGGCAGGGCCGCCGCGTCATGCTGGCAGCGGGCGATACTTTCCGCGCCGCCGCCAGCGAGCAGCTGGAGATCTGGGCCGACCGGGCAGGTGTGCCGCTGGTCAAGGCCGGAGAGGGCGCAGACCCTGCCGCTGTCATCTTCGACACGGTCAAGTCTGCCACGGCTCGCGGCTACGATATGGTCATCGCCGACACGGCGGGCCGCCTCCACAACAAGGCGAACCTGATGGGCGAGCTGGCCAAGATCAGCCGCAGCGTCAAAAAGGCGTCCCCGGAGGCAAGTTTGGAGACTCTGCTGGTGCTGGACGCCATCACGGGCCAGAACGCCATCAGTCAGGCCAAGGAGTTCTGCAAGGCCGCCAATGCCACCGGCATCATCCTGACCAAGCTCGACGGCACCGCCAAGGGCGGCTGCGTCGTGGCGGTCAAGCAGCGGCTGGGGCTGCCGGTGCGGTTCATCGGCGTGGGTGAGGGCATCGACGACCTGATCCCCTTCACCCCGGAGGGCTTTGTGGAAGAGCTGATCCCCCGCACGGGATGGAAGCACTGAACCTCTCAGGCGCTTCGCGCCAGCTCCCCTGATAGGGGAGCCCTTGGCAGATCGGGCAGGTTTTTCTTCTCAGGGAAAATGCTTCGCCCTGCGGCCAAGGTCAAGCAGTTGGAAACATAGAAAGGGAGCAACCACATGAAGATCTGCGCAGCCACCGGCAACGCCGGAAAGCTCCGCGAGCTGCGGCGCATCCTTGAGGCACAGGGCCACGAGGTCGTCAGCCAGAAGGAGCTTGGCATCACCATCGAGCCGGACGAGACCGGCACCACCTTTGAAGAAAATGCCCTCATCAAGGCCGAGACCATCTGCAAGGCCAGCGGGTTGCCCACCATCGCCGACGATTCCGGCCTGTGCGTGGACGCGCTGGACGGTGCCCCCGGCGTCTACAGTGCCCGCTACTGCGGCCACCACGGCGACGACGAGGCCAACAACGACAAACTCTTGGAGAAGATGAAGGACGTCCCGGCGGGGCAGCGTGGCGCGAAGTTTGTGGCGGCGGTCTGCTTCATCCTGCCGGAAGGCCGACACCTGACCTGTGTGGGCGAGTGCCCCGGCCGCGTCGCCTTTGAGCGGCTGGCGGGAGACTACGGCTTTGGCTACGACCCGCTGTTCATCCCCGACGAATGCGGCGTGGGCAAGACGGGCAAGCGCCCCAACACCGAGGGCCGCAGCTACGCCCAGCTGACCCCCGACGAAAAGGACGCCATCAGCCACCGCGGGAACGCGCTGGCCGAGATGGAGAAGAAGTTACCGGATTTTTTGAAATAAAAGGAGAAACAACTATGCTGACGAGCAAACAGCGCGCGATCCTGCGCGGCAAGGCAAACACCATGGACCCCGTTTTTCAGGTGGGCAAGGGGGAGATCGACGAGACCATGATCCAAGGCGTGAAGGACTGCCTCGACGCCCGCGAACTCATCAAGGTCAAGGTGCTGGACAACAGCATGTACAACGCCCGCGAGGCCTCGGTGCTGCTGGCAGAGGCCACCGGTGCCGACTGCGTGCAGGTCATCGGCTCCAAGTTCGTGCTCTACCTCCAGAAGAAAAAGGACAGCGCCTACGCTGACCTGCTGAAGTGAGGATCCTTCTGTACGGCGGCAGCTTCGACCCGCCCCACAACGGCCACATGAACAATCTGCGGGCTGCTGCGGCGCGGGTGAAGCCGGACAAAGTCGTGGTCATGCCCGCCGGGGTCTCGCCCTTCAAGCGGGGCACCTGCGCTTCCGGTGCGCTCCGCATGGAGATGTGCCGCTGCTTTTCCGCGCTGGCGGAAGAACAGGCCGTCCCGGCGCTGGAAGTCAGCGGCTGGGAGGTGGAACAGGCCGAACGCGGCCAGCGGAACTACACCGTTCTCACGCTGGAAATGCTGGCGGCGGAGTATCCGGGCGCGGCGCTGTATCTGGCCATCGGCAGCGATATGCTGCTGACCTTTGACGGCTGGCACCGCTGGCAGGATATTTTGAAGCTGGCTCATCTGGTCGTCACGAGCCGGAACATCGGGGACGACCCGGTGCTGCACGAAAAGGCAAAGCGGCTGGACGCCGCCGGGGCGCGCATCCTGTTCGCGCCCGTGGAAGCGCTGCCCATGGCCAGCAGCGACCTTCGCGCCCGCCTTGCTGCCGGGGACCGATGCGAAAATGAACTCCCGCCCCTTGTCCGCCGTGTCATCCAGCGGGAGGGGCTGTACCGGGAAAACAAAGGAGACAACAACCATGAACCAGAAACAGGCAAAGGAGCTTGTGCGCAGCCGCTTGAGTGACAAGCGCTACGAGCACACCCTGAACGTGAGAAAAATGGCCGTCAAGCTGGCCAAGCGCCACGGCGCCGACGAGAACAGGGCCGCGCTGGCTGCCCTGCTGCACGACGCTGCAAAAGAGATCTCCAAGGACGAGATGCGGGCCATCATGAAGGCTCACCCGGAGTACGCCGAGGGCGGGGAAGAGCGCCCCACCCCGGTATGGCACGGCATCTGCGCTGCCATCCTCGCCCGCACCGAGTGGGGGGTGGAGGATGAAGCCGTCCTCTCCGCCATCGCGTGCCACACGGCGGGCAAGCCGGGCATGAGCAAGCTGGACAAGATCCTCTATCTGGCCGATATGTCCAGCGCCGAGCGGGACTGGCCGGGCGTGAACAAGCTGCGCAAGCTGGAGCGGAAGGACCTCGATGCTGCCATGCTGATGGCCCTGGAGCAGACGAACGATTTCGTCCTCTCGCAGGACAAGCCGCTGGACCCCATGTCAAAGGCAGCCTACGATGACATTCAGGCGCAGGTGGAGGCCCGCGCCGCAAAGCCTTAAAATTCGTCCTGCCCACCGGAAATGAAAACCGATTGCAGATTGTGGGGAAGGATGCTATACTAAAGGGTATCATGGATGTAAACCGACCCCGAATGAAAAAGCTGGAGGAAATCTAGGAATGAGTCAAGCCCCGCGCCGCATCAACACCCAACGCTCCCTGAACCGGCCTACCGAACAGCGGCCGACCGAGGCCCCGCTGAAGGGGCAGCCGGATTTCTTCCAAGAAGAACCGTCTGTGCCTCATGTGGAGCAGCGCACCCGCCCGGCGGCTCCGGCCAGCCACGGCGGGAACGGCGGCAATGGAACCCCGCCCCGCGGCGGTGCCCACGCGGCCCCCAGTCAGCCGCCCCGCCGCCGCAGCAAGGCCAAAAAGAGAAAGAAGACCCCGATGTGGCTCCCGCTGGCCGTGACACTGGCGGTGGTGGCCGTGATCTCAGGCGTGGTGATCTACGCGGCCAGCATGGTGAACAAGGTGGAGGAGAACATCAAACCGGAGGAAAATGCTGCCTCGCTGGTGGAAGAGATCCAGACCCTTGAGGAATACAAGGGCGACGTGGTGAACATCCTCGTCTGCGGCATCGACTACGAAGAGGGCCGCGCCTACTCCTCGGACGGCACCAACGACGGCATGACAGATATGATCCTCTACTGCCAGTTCGACATCAAGGGCGGCGCACTGCGGATGCTGCAGATCCCCCGCAACAGCCTTGTGGCCACCAAGGGCCGGAAGGTGAATCTCTCCAACGGCAAGACCTACGCGGTCTCGAACTACCAGATCAACTCGGTGGCCCTGTCCAACGACGGCAACATCGCCGCACTGGCGGAGGTCATCTACGACCAGTACAAGCTGCCCATCGACTACTATGTGACCATCGATATGCAGGCGCTGGTGGAAATGGTGGATAACTTCGGCGGCATCGAGGTCTATATCCCCCACGACATGTCCTTTGCGGGCAGCGCGCTGAAGCAGGGCTACCGCAACTTGGACGGCTCTGCGGCCGAGTTCTTCGTCCGCTGCCGCCACGGCGAGGGCTATTCCAACTCCGACATCGACCGCCTGAACATGCAGCGCTACTTCTACGCGGGCCTGTTCAAGCGGGTGCGCAGCATGGGCATTACCGATGTGCTGAGCCAGTTGGATCTGGTCTTCCGCAACTATATCCACACCGACATGGACCTGACCACCATCGCCAAGATGCTGGTCTCCTTCACCCGCATCGACAGCGCCAACATCATGCTGGCACAGACGCCGGTGTTCATGGGCGTGCCCAATGTCGGCAAGACCGACAGCTTTGACGGCTACTCCTGCGTGGTGCCGGACGCCGGTTCCATCGCAGAGCTGCTCAACACGTATTTCCGCAATTATACCGGCCCCGTCAGCGCCGAGGAACTGAACCTTGTGACGAACGATTGGCCCCACGGCACGGCATCCACCAGCGCCAACGTCCAGTTCGTCGGCCAGCTCGATAAGGAGTCGGACGACGCCATCCTCAGCGGCGACACCGACGTTGCAGGGGCCACCACCACCGACGGACAGGCCGCCGGCCAGTAACCCAACAAAGATAGGAGAATTTCAGATGGAGAACAACATCGACAGCAAGGCGCTTGCCATTGAGATCGCGAAGATCCTTGATAAGAAAAAAGCACAGGACGTCCGGGTGCTCAAGGTCGAGAGCCTGACCGTCCTGACCGATTACTTCGTCATCGCGTCCGGCACCTCCACCACGCAGGTGGGTTCGCTGGCCGACGAGGTGGAGTTCGAGCTTTCCCAGAAGGGCATCGAGCCTTTGAGCACCGAGGGCTTCGACTCGAAGAACTGGGTCCTGCTGGACTACTCGAACGTCATCGTGCATGTGTTCGTGCCCAACACCCGCACCTACTATGATCTGGAGCACCTGTGGGCCGACGGCGAGCCCATCGACATCTCGGAGTATCTGACGCCGGATAATAGTCTGTAAGGTTAGAGGTGCTGTGCGTCCGCCCTTGCGGGGGCGGCGCGCGGCGTTTGACATAAGAAAAGTCTGGAGCTGAAAACAATGAAGTATGATTACAAGGCCGTTGAGGCCAAGTGGCAGAAGGTGTGGGAGGACGAGAAGACCTTCCATGCCGAGATCGACCACAAAAAGCCCAAGTTCTATGCCCTCGTGGAGTTCCCGTATCCTTCGGGCGCGGGTCTGCATGTCGGCCACCCCCGCAGCTATACCGCGCTGGACGTGGTGAGCCGCAAGCGCCGTCAGAACGGCTACAACGTGCTCTACCCGATGGGCTGGGATGCCTTCGGTCTGCCCACCGAGAACTTCGCCATGAAGAACCACATCCACCCGGCCATCGTCACCAAGAAGAACGTGGATCACTTCCGTGAGCAGCTCAAGGCTCTGGGCTTCTCCTTCGACTGGGACCGCGAGATCAACACCACCGACCCCGAATACTACAAGTGGACCCAGTGGATCTTCCTGCAGCTGTACAAGCACGGTCTGGCTTATAAAAAGGCTACCACCGTCAACTACTGCACCGGCTGCAAGGTCGTTCTGGCCAACGAGGAGGTCGTCAACGGCGTCTGTGAGCGCTGCGGCAGCCCCGTTGTGCAGAAGAACAAGAGCCAGTGGATGCTGAAAATCACCGCCTACGCCGACCGCCTCATCAACGACCTGGACGATGTGGACTACATCGACCGCGTCAAGACCCAGCAGCGCAACTGGATCGGCCGCAGCCATGGCGCTGAGGTCAACTTTGAAACCTCTGCCGGTGATACCCTGACCGTTTATACCACCCGCGCGGATACCTTGTTCGGCGTTACCTACATGGTCATCTCCCCGGAGCATGCCTACATCAAAAAGTGGATCGATGCCGGGCTGATCGAGAACGTGGATGCCGTAAAGGCATACCAGGATGAAGCCGCCCGCAAGAGCGACTTTGAGCGTACCGAGCTGAACAAGGAAAAGACCGGCGTTAAGATCGAGGGCGTGACCGCCATCGACCCCGTCAACGGCGCAGAGGTGCCCATCTTTATCTCTGACTATGTTCTGGCAACTTACGGCACCGGTGCTATCATGGCCGTGCCTGCCCACGACAGCCGCGACTGGGAGTTCGCCAAGAAGTTCGGCCTGCCCATCATCGAGGTCGTCAAGGGCAATACCCCCAGCGACCTCGACAAGGAGGCCTTCACCGACGTGGCCACCGGCACGCTCGTCAACTCCGACTTCCTGAACGGCCTGTCTGTTGAGGATGCCAAGAACAAGATGTACGCCTGGCTCGAGGAGAACGGCAAGGGCCACAAGCAGGTCAACTTCAAGCTGCGCGACTGGGTGTTCAGCCGCCAGCGCTACTGGGGCGAGCCCATCCCCA
>ENA-OYYH01000750-OYYH01000750.1-human-gut-metagenome-genome-assembly--contig:-NODE-750-length-14717-cov-6.379894_pt1 | contig 14717 bp, 8 predicted proteins | sample MGYA00243245_ERZ653439 | MGnify/ENA primary metagenome ERZ653439 (study PRJEB26926, sample SAMN06165028) | human gut metagenome | biome: ENVO:00009003; feature: ENVO:2100002; material: ENVO:00002003... | reverse complement strand
CCTAAGCCTTCGTCGGCAGCGTCAGATGTGTATAAGAGACAGTTACAATACTGATACTGAAAGAATTTGCCACTTCCTTTTTCACTGTATTATATCCTACATAAGAAAATTCCAGGATTTCTCCTTTCTGTGCTTCAATAGCGTAAAAGCCATCAATGTCGGTGATAACTCCCGTTGAGGTCGTCAGATTACGGACTGCAACCCCAATAAGCGCATCGCCCTGGCCGTCCAATACTTGTCCTTTGATTTGCTGTTTACCCGATTGTGCCGATATGACTCCAGGCACCGTGACCATCAATATACATAAAACCAGGAATGCAATTCTCTGGTAAGATGGCCGAATTAAAAAATAAATGTTTTTCATTCTACATATGTTTTTATTAGTATTACATACTTACGGGGATTCCCCGCAAAGGCTCCAAAACATCTGCAAAGCTATGGCTGCTGTCTTAAATAAAGGATTAAACATAGATTAACAACCGTATTAACCCCACCATTTTTTTATTAACCGACACAATTTCAATATAAAAACAGAATCCCGCCAAAGCCAAACAGGTTTCCTTATAATTAGTAACCGATTAACAAAGAAATTCCATCCTTAACATTCGCACTAACCCCTTTTTAATCCAATTACTAACTTCATTTTCTTAATTTTGCCTACGGTTCCAAAACACACATATCTATTTCTCATATTTATTAATTAAATTAACCATGAAATTGAAAAAGCTATTTCTCGCTGCCGGACTTACCGCGGCAGCCACCGTATCGGTAACAGCGCAGAAAGCACCCGAACCTTGCGGTTTGACTCCCAGTGCCCGACAGATAGAATGGTACAATCGTGAAATGATTGCGTTCTTCCACTTCGGCATCAATACTTTCGAAGACTTTGTCAACGAAGGAGACGGAAAGGCATCTACAGCCATATTCAATCCTGCCGCATTAGATTGCGAGCAATGGATGCAAACCCTAAAGTCAGCCGGCATACCGGCAGCTATCCTCACAGCTAAACATGCCGATGGTTTCTGCCTTTGGCCGAGCAAATATACAGACTACTGCGTAAAGAACTCCACTTGGAAAGGCGGGAAAGGCGATGTTGTGCGCGAATTTGTAGATGCCTGTGAAGAATACGGCATCAAAGCAGGTATTTATCTTGGTCCGCACGACCGCCACGAGCATCTGCGACCGGATTATACAACAGAGAAATACAAGTACTATTATGCTGCACAGTTGGAAGAACTAATGAGTGATTATGGGAAAATATGGGAAACCTGGTGGGATGGTGCAGGAGCTGATGAGCTCACTACCCCTCTCTATACCCATTGGTATAAAATTGTACGCGAGAAACAACCTGACTGTGTAATCTTCGGAACAAAGAATTCTTATCCTTTCGCTGATGTACGCTGGATGGGTAATGAAGCCGGAGAAGCAGGCGATCCTTGCTGGGCAACTACAGACTCTATTGCTATTCGTGACGAGGCAGCCTACTACCAAGCACTGAATGAAGGTATATACAATGGAAATGCTTATGTACCTGCGGAAACGGACGTATCCATCCGTCCCAGCTGGTTCTACCACGAGGAAGAAGACAGCCGTGTAAAGACCGTAAAAGAGTTATGGGATATCTACTGCACCTCAGTAGGGCATAACAGTGTGCTATTGCTTAACCTCCCACCCGACCGCAGAGGATTGCTTCATTCTAAAGATTCATTGCATATAGCTTTACTGAACCAAGGTATTCGTGAAACTTTTGGTAAAAACCTGTTAGCAGGCAGCCGTGCCAACGCAACTAATAATCGTGGAGCTAAATTTGATGCCAAATATCTGATAGATAACGATAAACAGACTTACTATGCCGGACGCGATGGAAACGTAAAAAGTGATATCACCTTCACCTTACCACATTCCACTACTTTCGACTGTCTCATGGCAGAGGAAGTAATAGAACTGGGACACCGTACCTCCCGTTGGAGCGTGGAATACTCCAACAACGGCAAAAATTGGACATCTATCCCGGAAGCTACAGGCAAACAGTGTATCGGATATAAATGGATTGTACGGTTTGCTCCGGTAACAGCCAAATATGTACGCCTTCGTATTGAAGACGGACGCGCCTGCCCCGCTATCCATAGTTTCGGAATCTATAAACAAGCTGAAATACTCAAATAAAAAAACAATGTATAAAATTAAAAGCATCATACTATCCGGTATACTTGCCTTCTGCAATCTTTGTGCCACAGCACAAAGCATAGACTCAGGGCAGGCATATGAGATACACACGTTGAGCGGTCTTGCAATGGATAATCAGGAAAGCGTGGACACCGGTTCCAAAATATTCATTTCCAGACGTGTTCCTGGTAAAGAATCTCAAATATGGCAGTTCATACCCATAGAAAAAGATATTTATTGCATAGTCAGTCCTCTGTCTCAGCAAGCCATTGACAATGGTGGAGATGGAGCTGTAGAACGAAGTGTCCTGCAATGGAGCAATGATTTGAACAACTCAAACCAGCGATGGAAAGTTAATCGGCAATCCAATGGGAATTATATTTTTACCAGCGTGGCAAGTGGATATAATCTGGGGTTTCCAGATGCAGGCCTGGTAGGAGAACCTGTTTTCCAGTTGAAACCTGACATCCGCCAACCCAATCAACAGTGGATTCTGGTCAAATCGAATGTGAAAGTAAAAGCTGATCCATTGAAAACCCACAGCAACAATGATTGGGAAAACCAAAACATTTTTGCCATAAACAAAGAAGACGGACATGCCACATTCATTCCTTTTGCCAATATGGAAGAAATGCAAGCAGATCCTGCTTACCGTCGCCCTTGGGAACGCACCCGTTCCAGCCGTTATGTATTGCTGAACGGTAATTGGAAATTTAACTGGGTGAAACAACCCGAAGATCGTCCGAAGGATTTCTATAAAACCAACTATGACGTATCAGCGTGGGCTGAAATCCCTGTCCCCTCCAATTGGGAAATGCATGGCTACGGTACACCCATCTATACCAATATCACTTATCCATTCCGTAATAATCCACCTTTCATACAAGGGCAACGCGGCTACACGGTAGAAAAAGAGCCTAATGCTGTCGGATCTTATCGCCATGAATTCACTTTGCCGGCCGACTGGGTGGACAAGGAAGTATTTATTCATTTCGATGGCGTATATAGTGCCATGTATCTATGGATTAATGGGAAAAAAGTGGGATATAGCCAAGGAGCCAATAATGATGCCCGCTTCAATATCACCCGTTATGTACATCCGGGCAAAAATCAAGTTGCGGTGGAAGTCTACCGTTGGTCAGACGGTAGCTATCTGGAAGATCAGGATATGTTTCGCTTAAGTGGAATCCATCGCGACGTATATCTTGTAGCCAGTCCCAAAGTACAATTACGTGATCTGCATCTGACTTCCGTTCTCAGTTCCCGCTATGACAAAGCAGAACTACACGTGAAAAGCAAAATCAAAAACCATGGGAAAGCAATCAAAAATGCTTCCGTACGTGTCTCATTGCTCGATGAAACGGGAAGAAATCTCAAACAGTTCGTTAGTGAAACCGGTACTCTGGCTGCCGGAAAAGAAGTAATAATAAACAGCAAGGGGAGTATTCGCGATCCTAAACTGTGGAGTGCAGAGACTCCCTATCTATATACTGTCAATGTAGAATTGCTGGATGAGCAGGGGAAAGTGACCGAAGCCACTACACAACAATACGGTTTCCGCCGTATAGAGATTCGTAACAATAAAGTATATATCAATGGCATGTTGACTCTATTCAAAGGAGCCAATCGCCACGACATTCATCCACAATATGGGAAAGCAGTCCCTGTAGAAAGTATGATTGAAGACATTCTTTTGTTCAAGCGTCATAATTTAAATACCATCCGTACAAGTCATTATCCCAATGATCCGAAAATGTACGGGCTATTTGATTACTATGGCCTATACGTCATGGATGAAGCCGATCAGGAATGTCATGGCAACATGTCATTAACCAATAATCCCGCATGGGAGGCAGCCTTCGTCGACCGTATGGTACGCATGGTAGAGCGTGACAAAAATCACCCGTCCGTAATCTTTTGGTCATTAGGCAATGAGTCTGGTGGAGGTTGCAATGCAGTAGCCGAATACAAAGCTGCCAGAGCTATTGATGACCGTCCTATCCACTATGAAAGCATGAATGACCAGGCAGACATAGACTCGCGTATGTATCCTTCTATCGAAAGCATGATAGCACAGGACAAAGAACCGCGAAACAAACCATATTTCCTTTGCGAATACGCCCACGCCATGGGAAATGCCGTAGGGAATCTTGAAGAATACTGGGATTACATTGAATATCATTCCAACCGCATGATCGGTGGCTGCATTTGGGACTGGGTAGATCAGGCACTCAACAAACCGGGTGAAGCAAAAGACCACCTTTACTTTGGAGGTAGTTTCGGTGATGCCCCCAATGACAATGACTTTTGCTGCAATGGTCTTGTCACAGCCGACCGTCGTGTTACTCCCAAGCTACTGGAAGTAAAGAAAGTATATCAATACATCTCATTCAAGATGAATGACAAAAACAGTGTCGAACTACACAATCGTTACACGGTTCACAATATGACTCACTTCAACCTTCACTATACACTTGAAAAGGATGGTAAAGTTATTAAAGAAGAAGAGTTCGGTCTGCCCGATGGAAAGCCAAACGAACGCCGTACCATTCATGTTCCAATGGAGCGTTATCTGACTGACCCTAATGCAGAGTATTTCGTGAATTTTGAAGTGAAGCTGAAACATGACTGTGTGTGGGCCCCTGCAGGCCATGTAGTAGCAACCGAACAGTTTGCTCTAAATGAGAAGATTAATAAACCCTCTGAAATCAAGACTGATACTACGGGAAACGAAATTCTAAAAGCTTACGAAGAAGAACGCCGTTACGTACGCTTCGAAAACAATAACTGCGGAATTTCATTCGATATGGCTACCGGACAAATGATCGGCTTGCGCTATGGTGCACAAGAAGTATTGCATCGGCAGCAAGGTCCCGAATTTAACTGGTATCGCTCCATCAACAACGATCCCCGCAATTGGGCCAATACGCAAATCAGACTTCAGGATTTCACATGGAAACAGGCCGAAGATAAGAAGTCTGTAACTGTAATTGCAGAATTGGAGGCTATCATAGGAAAAGTTAATGTCCCCCATACCATAACCTACACTATCCATGGAAATGGTGCCATTGATATAAAAGCCAGTTTTAAAACCGGAACCGACTTTAATCTGCCCCGCCTTGCTTTACAAACCAGTCTTAACCCTGCTTTGGATAAAATCACCTGGTTTGGACGCGGCCCTATTGAGAACTACCAAGACCGCAAAAATGCAGCTTACATAGGATTATATTCTACTACCGTAGAAGATATGCGAGAATACTATGTACGTACACAAAGTATGGGAGAACGATGCGATTCACGCTGGTTAACGCTAACTAACAATCATGGAAAAGGTATTAAGATCACTCCGGAAGGTACTATTGACTTCTCTGCCCAGCACTACACCGACCGCGAATTATGGCAAGTGAAATATGCTCATGACCTTGGAAATATCCGCCGTTCCGAAGTTGTATTAAATCTGGATTGTGTACAACGCGGATTGGGCAATGCCAGTTGCGGACCAGGTCCACGTCCGAAGTATGAGATTAAAAAAGATAGCGTATATACATACGCTTTCCGCATTGAAGAAGTAAAATAAATCAGATTCTTAAAGAAGAAATCAATATACTCAATATAAAAAAGCAGAAATACTTGACTTCGCTTTTCCAATGTAGTATATTTGTATTCGTAATCTTAATTCTGATTCAAATTTAGATTAGCATAAGAGGAGGGGCATAGCTTCTCCTCTTTTTGTACCTATCCATTCCATAGTATTTCAAATGCCACACTTTAGTTCCCCGAATGCCACACCTGACCGAACCAAATGCCACACATCCCTACTGTTGAGGTATGGCATTTTAATAGTTGAGGTGTGGCATTCGGGGAGCTAAGGTGTGGCATTTACACCATCTATCTGAGGCAAACAGGCCATCTGTCTGCATGAAACACAGGGTGCGTTCAGGGCAAACAGATGGTCTGTTTCAAAAGAGTGTTATTTACGCTAATGACTATGAGATTCTTTCATCAACAGTTAATAATATAGAAATCTGCTCTTGACAAGATTTCCATTTCAGAGCATCATTTACTGTAAGAATACGGAAAATCTTCCAGATGTATTCCTCTTTCTCTATTAGGAACACTATCCATAACCAGACGGAATTCTCCACCGCCTACCAACTCTTCATGTTTCAAATAATTACGAGTAAACCCTTTAGCATTTAATTCAGCCGAACGAATATAACAATTAGTATCTGATACACCTTCAGCATCAATCGTAAATGTTTTCTCTCCGGGCAATGAAAGAGTAGCCTTCGGAAATAGCGGGCTGCCCAAAACATATTCGGATGCACCGGGACACACCGGATAGAAGCCAAGCGCTGTAAATACATACCAAGCCGAAGTCTGTCCGTTGTCCTCGTCACCGCAGTAACCTTCCGGACCCGAATTATAGAGCTTATTCATAACATTGCGAGTATGATACTGAGCTTTCCAAGGCTGACCGACATAATTGTACAAGTAAATGGCATGTTGCACAGGTTGATTACCGTGAGCATATTGCCCCATATTCAGGGCAACCATTTCAGCTATCTCATGAATGACAAAACCATACGTACCGTAATTGAAGGTATTGGGAGCGACGAACATAGAGTCAAGGCGACCTGCCATCAGCTCATGACCACCTAACAAGGACGACAAGCCTTCCGGATCATGGAACACACTCCAGGTCCAGTGCCAGGAACAGCCCTCTGTAAAAGGACCTCCCCACTCAGTTGCATCGAAGTTATCACGCCACTTACCATTGGTATCCTTTGCCCACATAAAACCTTTCTCCGGATAGAACAGGTTGCGATAGTTCTGAGCCTTTTTATAATATTCAGCTGCTACTTCCTGATGTCCCGTCTCTTCCGCAAAACGTGCCAAGCACCAGTCAGCATAAGCATATTCCAGAGTCTTGGCAGTCGCCTCATGCACTTCGGGATAAGGAACATAGCCCAAACGATCATATTCAGCATATCCGTCACGTCCCACAGAGGAGATCTCTTCACTGCGTGCCCGCGTCTGATTCAGCATAGCCTCCAATGCTTTATCTTTGTCGAATGTCCTTATACCCTTCATCCATGCATCGGTAAGCAACGAAATCGAATTGTTTCCTATCATGCAGCCACGATGCCCAGGACTTGCCCACTCAGGCATGAAACCGCTTTCGCTGTATGCATTCACGATTGATTGCATGATTCGTTCGCTTACTTCGGGATAAACCAATGTAAATAACGGATGTACAGCACGGAAAGTATCCCAAAAGCCATTGTCAGTGTACATATATCCGTTGTGTATCTGCCCGTCATAAGGGCTGTAATAAACCGGTGCCTCATTCTTATCGAACTCATAGAATTCACGCGGAAACAAGAGCGTACGGTACAGGCAGGAATAAAACGTTTTCTGCTGTTCCTCCGTACCTCCTTCCACTTTGATACGTCCCATCTGTTCATCCCATACTTTCTTTGCAGCTGCTGAGACTTCCGCAAAGGAACGTCCTTTCACCTCACGGTCCAGATTCAAGCGTGCCTGTTCGTGATTAATGAAAGAAGACGCCACACGAATAGTTAACTTCTCTCCGGCTTTCAAATGGAAACCGACATATGCGCAAGCATTCTCGTCTGTTCCGGATTCTACAATAGGCTTATCAAACTCCACAATGAAATGATTGCCAAAATTATCGGGAACTCCACCGTTATTGTAACGGGTAGTTCCATAAATACAGTTCCGCTCTGCATCCAAAGCCACGTTTCCTCCATGCTGGTATGCATCAATCACAATATATTGCCCTTCCTCTGAAGGATAAGTGACCTCGAATACCGCTCCGCGAGACGTTGCAGACAAAGCTGTGGTAACTCCGTTGTCAAACTTCACCTGATAACAATTCGGAGCCGCTTTTTCATTTTCATGACGAAAGCCCACCCCACGACTCTTGTTATCCATAATAACCTTACCCAGTAGCGGCATGATGGAAAATGTACCATAATCGTTTATCCATGGGCTGGGCTGGTGTGTCTGGCGGAACCCTCTTATCAGACTGTCAGTATACATATACATCCATCCACTACCGTTCTCCCCGGTCTGAGGGCTCCAAAAATTCATTCCCCAAGGTACGGCTACCGCCGGATATGTGTTACCATGCGAGAACGCGAATGTAGAAGATGTCCCCATCAAGGGATTTACAAAAGATGCCGGTGACGGCTGAGTCTGCATCTTATGCCCACATGATGCCAGCAAAAGACAAAGACTAAAGAGATAAATCAACTTTTTCATAAACATTAAAAGATTTTATTTAAGTATTCAAGTGTCTGTTCGGGGTGTCTGCTCATACGCAAACGCCATACTAGTTCCTGCATATTCACCACTTCAAAACGACCGTCCAGCTTCCCGGCACAAAGTCTGGCTGCCGCGGCTCCATGAGCATTCCCTTCAAAGCGACTCCAGGCATGTACACATATCGCCGAAAAGCTCTCTACCTGTGCTTCTGCTTTCAGTTTTGAAGCGATGAAATCAGGAGAACCTTCTCGCTCATGAATCCTATCCCAAAGGGAATACCTTACAGTAATAACCGGGATATCATATCCATTCTTATTCGTTACCCAAAAGACTTCTCCCCCGCCTCCGGCATAAGGAGAATATTGTAGAGCTATGATTCCCTCCAATCGGTCATTCGCATCCACAAAGGCCTGATAAGCTTCCTTAGACGCTACCGATTTTACATCCATAGCCATTACACCCAGCAATCCTACATGATACCGGCGCATAGAAACAGCCAATCGTTCAGCTGCAACCTTCAGGTTATCATTCCGATTATTATTCTGACTGTATGTATCTATATAATAGTAACCTCCTCCCAGCATTTCCAGCACAGAACATTCATCCCTCCGCAGGTTCATCAGATTATGCAGTTGGGCAGGCGCCATCATAGACAAAGTAGAAACAGGTAATCCATAGCTCATTTTCACTTCAATTGCCTCCGGAACATCGTAAAAGCTGGTGGCAAAGTCCTGCATCATCCATTGGATGTTATCGCCATCTGAGAGAAAAAAGGAAACATAATTACGTTTCTTACCGAAATCTATAAATTTCGGATTGAAAGATTGAGCCTGTACAGGCTGTTGACGCTCCGTATAAAGCAATGATGTAAGAGAATGATTGTAACTCCAGTCACAAGGAATCATAGGATGTCCGCTTTTTGATATACGAGCCACAAACTGGTCTTCACTTACTCCCTGTTCCCACCCATAGACCGGGACATTCGGCTGTAGCCAAGCAAGCACTTCTTCCAGTAGATCCACGTTTTGACCACTTCGGGGATCTCCTTGCTTCTTGTTCAGATTCAATACAAACAAATTATTCTTGATAGCAAATTCACGCAATTCACCTGTCTGGACAGGCATAATCACCAAAGCCTCATTGTTACATTTATCTTTGAATTCGTGCCACGCATCGAGTGTTGTTTTGTGGGTGGCATCATACTTCATACTATATCCGGCCTTTTCAAAATATTCTTTATCGCGAACATCTACAATAATCGAATTATAAACGTGAGAAGCTACAGAAGCCACTATTCCACTCTCCGGATTATTTTTCACATCAGTCAGCACATATCCATCAAAGAAACCCTTCAGTTGAACACGCAAGCCGTCCACTGATTCATAATCACTACATGCCAGCTCCAGACCATTCTGTACGCCCTGCTCACAGATACCCATATCTTCCAATGCTTGTTTGGAAACTTTATAAGATGCCTTTCCGCCATGATCGTACAACCAGACTGCAACATCACTTTTCCCTTCTTCCACCATACGGTTTGTCAAACCGGCTAATGACTGGCATAGTAGATGATATTGCAATCCCTGCATGGTTTCGGTCTCATTAATACTGTTACGATTATCTATTGAAACGACCCCGGTACAAGTCCAGAACTTTCGGGGTTTCTTCTTCATTTCCGGCATAGAATACAGCTTTCCGTCCGGAACAAAAGAATTGATTTCCTCACGATTCAACAATCGTCCTAACCCCAAAGCAGACAGACTCAAACCTATCAAAGCTACAATGGCACTTATCTTCAGTTTCATGAAATAATTAGTTTAAGAATTATTCGTCAAGATTTTCACCGCCAAAATAGATAAAGAAGGTTAAGCAACCGCTTAACTATGGGTTAAGTACAGATTAATTCACGAAAAGAATCGTTAACCCTGCATAAATAGGGCTATTCATCGAAGTTTATATAGAAGGAAAGGTGACGAATTGGCAAAAAACATTTCACGATATCGGCCTGAATGATATTCGACGGACTTATCTATTTATGGTTGCCTGATTGACAGCTAACAACCCTTATTACGTTTCAAAGTGACAATATATCCTTATTTTCTCTAACAGACATTGATTTACAAATCTTCATTCCAGAATGTTCGGTGAATAAGTAATGGATAGGCATGCGCTGTTTTTGCATATTATTGCGCGTTTGAAAGCTGTTTATGCAAAAAAGGGTTACTACTTACGGGTGATATGATTACTACTTCCAGGCAATATGATTACTACATCCGGGTGATATGATTACTACATCCGGAAAGAAGACTTATTCTTATCAGGGTTTTCATTAATAAGTGTACTTCGGGAAGCTCTTTTTGAGCTAAAAGAAATGTAATAATTTAGATAATCATCTAATAGATTGCTACTTGCTCATTTTCATTCGCGTATTTTTTATCTTTAAGGGATTCGTTGGAAACAGCCGATTCTCAGTCGGTTAAAAATGCAATTTGTCAAAAGGACAATCCCACCTCTCCCAAAAAGCCGGCAGAAATAAAAGAAAGATCACGATTATATTTTATATATAAAAAGAAAAGGTGACCAAGCAGTGTTTCCACCACTTCATCACCTTTTCCATCATTTATCACCTAAACCTATATATTATTTGTCTGTGCATCCTTTTGTGCTGAAAGCAACCAGCATCCAAACCATCTTTTCCTGTTCTTTCAGATAGCCTGTCATCAGGTCGGCAGTAACGTCGTCGCCTGCTTCATTAGCCAGTTCAATGATCTTTCTCTCCTCACCAATGAGGTATCCGTAAGTTTCAAGAATATTGCTGATCGCATCGCTGCCGCAAGCCACGTCAGATACTTCTTTGATCTTTGCAACTTTCAGGTATTCGCTGAACTTGTTTTCGGGTACACCACCCAGCATCAGGATACGTTCTGCAATTTCGTCCACCTTCTCGGCTGCGTCGTCATACATACTTTCAAACTTCTCGTGCAATACGAAGAAACCATGTCCCTTGATGTTCCAGTGGAAACCGCGCAGATTCGTGTAATACACCTGGAAATCTGCCAAAAGCTGATGCAATGCTGATACTACGTTAGCTACTCCCGATTCATTTAACTTGATATAATTTAAAGTCTTCATAATTTTATGGTTTTAATAGTTTATACTGTTTTTCTTTTTTCTGTTGCAAAGAAAGTGCAAATCGAAGGCAGAAGCAAGCTTGCTTGATTATGCTGAGATGCAGCCTTTCTTCGTTTTTTGTACAAAGATAAGAGGCAAATCAACGCTTGTCAAACAGATAATTTCTATCTTTGCATAGACAGAATCTATATAACCCGTTCAAACCCCTTATTTATCATGACTTTACAACAACTGGAATACATTCTTGCCGTTAGTCAGTTCCGCCATTTCGCCAAAGCCGCGGAACATTGCCGTGTAACTCAACCCACCCTGAGTGCCATGATACAGAAACTGGAAGACGAGTTAGACACCAAGATATTCGACCGCAACCAACAGCCCATCTGCCCTACTCCCGTCGGACAACTTGTAATAGAGCAAGCCCGTATCGTATTGGAACAGGCAGGCCATATAAAGGATATTATTGAAGAAGAGAAGCACTCCTTATCGGGTGTCTTTAAGTTAGGTATACTCCCCACCATCGCCCCTTATCTGTTACCCCGCTTCTTTCCGCAACTGATGAAGAAATATCCTAAATTGGATATCCGCGTAACAGAGATGAAGACGAAGGACATCAAACAGGCTCTTATAAAAGGAGAGATAGATGCCGGTCTCATCGCCACCCTGCCTGAAAAGGATGACTTCCGCCAGATACCTTTATTCTACGAACAATTCTATGCTTATATCGCGCGCGAAAGCAAACTGTTCGATAATAAGATTATCCGTACCTCCGATCTCAGCGACGAACAGCTTTGGATGCTTGACGAGGGACATTGCTTCCGCGACCAGTTAGTCCGCTTCTGTCAGATGAAGGCGGCACAAGCCAGCCAGATCGCTTATCATCTAGGTAGCATGGAGACATTCATGCGTATGGTAGAAAGCGGTAAAGGCGTTACCTTCATCCCTGAACTTGCAATCGATCAGCTCAACGATACACAGAAAGAGTTGGTGCGCCCCTTTGCCATTCCCACTCCTACCCGGCAGATCATTCTTATCACCAACGAGCACTTCATACGAACCACTTTATTGGAGGTACTCACAAAAGAAATACAAGCCTCTGTACCCCGCGAAATGCTGTCCCTGCGGGCAACTCAGTGCGTTGTATAGATTTCGTCTATCGGCCCATAAATCTTTTCAATCGTTTTTTTTGTTCTATCGGCAAAAGATGCTATATTTTTGCATCATCGAAAAAACAAAGTACTAAACCTTTTAAAACAAAAAAGATTATGGAACCAATTATCAATTCTCAGCTTCCTGAATTCAAAGTTCAGGCATTCCAGAACGGAAGTTTCAAAACAGTAAGTAACGAAGATATAAAAGGCAAGTGGGCTATTTTCTTCTTCTATCCCGCAGACTTTACGTTTGTATGCCCTACCGAACTGGTGGACATCGCTGAAAAATACGAGCAATTCCAGGCAATGGGTGTAGAGGTATACTCGGTAAGTACCGACTCTCACTTCGTGCACAAAGCATGGCACGATGCATCCGAAAGTATCCGTAAGATCAAGTATCCGATGCTGGCAGACCCTACAGGCGTGCTGACTCGTGCATTCGGTGTAATGATCGAAGAAGAAGGTATGGCTTACCGCGGCACATTTGTCGTGAACCCCGAAGGCAAAATCAAGATTGCCGAAATACAGGACAATAACATCGGACGTAATGCCGACGAGTTGCTCCGCAAAGTAGAGGCCGCACAGTTTGTAGCTACTCACGACGGAGAAGTTTGCCCCGCTAAATGGAAAAAAGGCGAAGCAACCTTGAAGCCGAGTATCGACTTGGTTGGTAAGATCTAAAGTTATGTTAGACTCAGCAATGAAAGACCAGCTTTCGGGTATTTTCTCCGGACTGGTATCCCAATATGTATTTGATATACAAGTCGCTCCCGATCACGAAAGCCGTCAGGAGCTAATAGACCTGCTTGGTGATGTGGCATCATGCTCGGATCATTTGTCATGCAGCGTTGCGGATGGCGAAGGACTTCAGTTTACAATTGTAAAAGACGGTATGCCTACCGGTATCCGGTTTCGTGCAGTACCTAACGGACATGAGTTTACTTCTTTGCTGTTAGCGGTCCTGAATTGCGATGGAAAAGGTAAAAATATACCGGACGAAAGTATCTGTGCTCGTGTCAGAGCCTTGAATGGTCCGATCAAGCTGACGACTTATGTTTCTCTTACTTGCACCAATTGTCCGGATGTAGTGCAGGCACTCAATGTCATGGCTACTCTCAATAGCCGGATCACCCACGAAACGGTGGATGGCGCTATCAACCAAAAAGAAGTTGAGGCAATGAAAGTACAGGGAGTCCCTTCTGTTTTTGCCGATGGCAAACTGATCAATGTGGGGCGTAGTGATTTGGGAGAATTGCTTTCCAAACTCGAAGCCCAATACGGAATTAATGAAGGGGGTGTTGATAACTCTGTTGAAAAACCTGTTAAGAACTATGATGTGTTAATAGTGGGAGGTGGACCTGCCGGTGCAGCTTCTGCTATCTACTCGGCACGTAAAGGCTTGAATGTCGCAGTGATAGCCGAACGTATCGGAGGACAGGTCAAAGAAACGGTCGGCATCGAGAACCTGATTTCCGTTCCTCAGACTACCGGACAGCAGTTGGCGAACGACCTTCTGACACATATCAACGACTATCCGGTCGATATACTGGAGCATCGCCGTGTGGATAAAGTCGAACTGGATGGATCGGCAAAACTTCTGACCACTTCTACCGGTGAACGTTTTTCTGCTCCTGCCCTTATCGTGGCGACAGGTGCAAGCTGGCGCAAGTTGAATGTTCCGGGCGAAGCGGACTATATCGGAAAAGGTGTCGCTTTTTGCCCTCACTGCGACGGTCCGTTCTATAAAGGTAAGCACGTAGCGGTTGTCGGCGGTGGAAATTCGGGTATCGAAGCAGCTATAGATTTGGCTGGCATTTGTTCGAAAGTGACGGTTCTGGAATTTATGGACGAACTGAAAGCCGACCACGAATTAGTGATTACCCTGGAAGACGGAGTTCTGGATGGTGGTTTCGGTGAAAAGATTGCCCGTTACTATGGCGCTACAGATACTGTCTCTTATACACATCTGACGCTGCCGAC
>ENA-OYYH01000733-OYYH01000733.1-human-gut-metagenome-genome-assembly--contig:-NODE-733-length-14867-cov-4.573521_pt1 | contig 14867 bp, 9 predicted proteins | sample MGYA00243245_ERZ653439 | MGnify/ENA primary metagenome ERZ653439 (study PRJEB26926, sample SAMN06165028) | human gut metagenome | biome: ENVO:00009003; feature: ENVO:2100002; material: ENVO:00002003... | reverse complement strand
CGAGATTACTACGCGTCTCGTGGGCTCGGAGATGTGTATAAGAGACAGGTTATTACCATGGCTGCCGTCAGCACATAGGAAAACAGCTTTTTTACTTTGCGATTTGTTTTCATTTTCATAAACACCTTCCCTTCGTTTTAGTCATCGCAAGGGTAATGGTAGCATACTCTTATTTTTATGAAAATGAGACTTTTGGCATATCTTTTGTTAATTTATTGTAAATCTTTTCCTATATTCTGTGTCTTTTGACCGTTTTTTCTGTATATTTTTCAAAATTTCTTGTATTGTTATCTGTACATTTATTTGTATTTACAGCCCGGACGGGTATTTACCATTTTTTTGACCTCATTCCAGCTTCTGCAAAAACGAAGCAGTTTTTTATTGACTTTTTTTCTGCAATACGCTTCTCTTGAAAGGCTGTTGAGCCATCTTGACTTACAGACACGCACTGTTTTCACGCTCCGGTTTCATGTTCTTTCTATATTATATGATACCAGGGTGCTATGTGCCAGTGGCATACGTTTAGCGTGAACCGAAGCGGATCGTAGACGTGGGAGTGCGTAACACGGAATCATCCGAAGATATCATAGTTGAGGGCTTTTGCCCCCGATATCATTATATGCAGTATTACCGCTTGGCAATCAGTTTACAGATTGGATTGCCGGCCTTGGAAAAACGTTCCTCATATTCTGTCATGACGTTTCCTTCATTTAAAGCTGCATCGTGGTGTAAATCATATGTACAGGCTGTCAGTTTCCATTCCGCCTCTTTGACTTCTTCCACGGAAAAATCAAATAAATCCTTGTTGTCTGTTTTAAATTCGACCTGTCCGTCCTGTTTTAAAATGACGTTATACCGCGCAAAAAACTGGCGTGAAGTCAGACGTCGCTTTGCATGTCTGTCCTTTGGCCACGGGTCTGAGAAATTCAGATAAATGCGGTCAACTTCTCCCGCACCGAATACTTCGCAGATATTTTCTGCATCCATTCTGATAAAACGCAGATTCGGCAGCTGCAATTCTTCCTGTTTTTCAACGGCACGAAGCAGCACGCTGGAATATTTTTCGATTCCTACATAATTAATATCGGGATTTTGTGCGGCAAGTGTTGAAATAAACCTTCCCTTGCCCATGCCGATTTCAATCCGCACCGGGTTGTCATTGCCAAACACTTCATGCCATGTGCCTTTCATGCCTTCCGGTTCTGTAAATACATATTCATTTTCTACCATCACTTCCCTTGCACCGGGAACATTTCTAAGTCGCATATTTATTTCTCCTAACTGAATAATTTCGTATATTGTGTGCCATGCGCGGATGATTTGTGCAAGCACAGTTCTGCTCTCTACACGCACTCGCGAATTCGCGCTGGCGCGCTCTGCATTCTGCTTCGCTGCCGCAGCAGCCCTACTCGGACGCTCGCCTCCGACTTTGCTGATTTTTGGCTATCTTCGCCGTGCTTGTCCGGGAAAGCTTTCTGCTTTCCCGGACTGTCGGGCATTCGCCCTATCGGCTAAAATCGTCTAAAAGTGCTTTGTGCAAGCACAGCACTTTTTTCCTCTTTCAGCCGGCACGGCTCATTGCTTACGCACATTATATAATATTCCCCTATATTTACACAACTACTACTTTACAGAAAGTTTTTCTTAGCGTAAACTAGTAGTTAAACGATTTTAATTGAATTTTTGTTATATGGAGGTTTTTATGCGCAGCAAATGGATTAACAGGGTGCTGTCTGTTGCTTTACTTTTTACAACATTGACCACTTCGGTTTCTTATACATTTACAACAGCTTATGCAGAGGAGGCAGGGGCTTCTACACAGCAGTCTGCACAGTCTGGGGTTTCATGGCCGGTGGCACCGGAAATTTCGGCGGGGAACGGGATTTTGATTGATGCCGATACAGGGGCAATTCTTTATGAAAAAAATGCCTATACCAAGTGTTATCCTGCAAGTACCACAAAAATTTTAACCGGTCTTTTAACCGTGGAAAACTGCAGTATGGACGAAACTGTTACTTTTTCACGTGCCGCAGCCAATTCGGTTACATGGGAAGATTCTAACCTTGCAACAAAGGTCGGCGAACAGTATACGGTTGAACAGGCTTTGTACGGACTTTTACTGTATTCCGCCAATGAAATTGCCTATGGTCTTGCAGAGCATGTCGGTGGTTCTTTGGAAAATTTTGTAGAAATGATGAATGCCCGTGCAAGAGAACTGGGTGCGGTAAATACCCACTTTGCCAACGCAAGCGGTCTTTATGACCCGAACCATTATACAACGGCTTACGATATGGCAATGATTGCCCGCGGCTGTTATAACAACTCTACTTTCGTCAATATTGATTCGACAGAAGATACGTACACCATCGGACCTACAAATCTGACCGGTGAAAGCCGTACTTTCCGTCACAGACACCAGATGTTAAAAGGCCGTCCGATGTATTATGAATACTGCAAAGGCGGCAAAACCGGTTTTACGGACCAGTCCGGTTTTACACTCGTAACCTTTGCGGAAAAAAATGATATGCGCCTGATCTGCGTTGTTTTTAACTGTTCCGATTCCAATATCCGTTTTACGGATACACGGACACTGTTTGACTGGGGATTTGATAACTTTAAGAAAATTACCGCTTCAAGCGATACCATTTCCTCTTATTTTTCGGGTTCAAATTATTATCAGTCTGCTGTATACAGCCGCTATCCTGAAAATTTCAGTCTGAGTGCTTCTACGCTGACCATTCCAAATCATGCGAATGTAAGCGATATTACGCTGGCGGTCAATGAAAATTACACGCCGGAAGAAATTGACAATGCCTATACAACAGGTATCCGCTTTAAATACGGCGATAACACGGTTGCCACTTCTTTACTGACATTCAGTAAAGGCACGGCACACACGGATAACCGCCTACCGTATCTTTCACAGGATGCTGATACTGAAACGGTTCAGCCGCGCTGGTGCTTTTCTATCAGCATCTGGGTAATTGTGGCAGTCTTTGCCGCCGTTGTCATTCTTATCTGCTTCATTAGGGATTATCAGATGTCCAGACGCCGCAGCCTGCACGCACGCAGACACCACAGACGCCGCCGGTAACAGCTGTAAAAAAATATTCAACCAGCTTTATTAAACCAAAAAACTCCTTACAGGGTGCTTAGCCTGTAAGGAGTTTTTTGGTTTTTCCGATATACTTTTGCATTCCGCAAATATCTTATTGGATTTATCTTGTATTTGTCCTGTTGTATATCGTATTTCGTATACTGTATCCGCTATACGGTATATCCTCTGTTTCCCGACGTGTTTTCAGCGATTTCGGTTGAAGTACCCATATTAGAATACGTCAGTCCCGCATAGACCTGTTCAGCATTGCGCATGACCGGACCGGTTGTATCCTGTCTGCTGACCTCATAAAATGACTTCCGAAGCTTTGAAAGCATGGAAAGCACTGTATCCAGTACCGTCACATCATACCCTGCATCTGCCTTTACAAGAAAACGCATCATGGAAACATATATTTTAAACAATTCCTTTGAAATATCATATTGCATATCCAGACTGCTTTCCAGCTCATCTACAACACGCTTCGCCCGCTTTAAGGACGCATGATATTCATCATCGTTTTTCTCCCGGTACGCCGCCTGCGCATCCTGCACCGACTCCATTGCAATATCATATAAAATAACAATCAAATCCGACTTTGATGCCTGTGACACCCGGTAAGAATACGTTTTAATCGAATCACTTTTCATAATCTGAAACCTTCTTACTGAAGAATCTGAAGTACGGTTGACGGTCTTTCATTGGCCTGGGCCAGAATAGAAGTTGCCGCCTGTGTCATAACATTTAATGAAGTGTATTCTGTCATTTCTTCTGCCATATCTGTATCGGTCATGGTTGAAATGGCTGATGTCAGATTTTCAGACGCTGTTCCTAAGTTGTTGGTTGTATGCTCAAAACGGTTTTCGTAAGCACCCATCTGGGAACGGACACGGTTTGCATAAGCAACAGCCGTATCAATGGTATCAATGGCTTCACTTGCCGTAACCGATGTCATGACATTTAAATTTTCTGTTCCGAGCGTATAACTTGTAACTGCCGGAATGTCTATCAGAATCACCTGATTTTCATTGGCACCGACATGAACGCTCATCGTTCCCACATCTGTTACTTCCTGTGTAACCTTTGCAGTCTGTGTGCTTGTTGCCGTAGACTTATCATCTGCTTTTGCTGTATCAGAAAACTGTGTACCTGCCACATTTGACGGTACATCCGTTACAAATGTTCTGTTGTTGACATCCTTTACCGTTACTCTTGTGCCGCTTGTTGAAATAACTGCGCTGTCTGCAAATCCCACACGCTTGCCGTCATTGTCCAGAGTAAATTCGGCCTGTACGTCACTGCCTTCTGCATACATGCCACCATTTGTTGCTGCTGTGGCAATTCCAAGCATATTTGCTAACTCTGCATTACTGCATGTGATATTCATGGTTTTTGAACTGCCGCTTTCTTTTGTCATAAATACAATATTATTACCGGCATAGCTTGTCTGCGGTTCATAGCCTGCATAATCTGTGCCGTTTGCCTTTGTATCGTTTGTGGCACCTGCCGTAATTGCAAAAACACGTCCGCCAATCTTATCCGCACCGTCAACCAGCTTACCCATAATGCCTGCGAGTGTATCTCCCTCGGAAATTTCAATCCCATAGCCGTTCATGCTGATTGTTCCTGCCTGCTCCTTTGTAACCGTTGCAGTATCACTCATGGTAACCGCACCGTTACCAACCACAATTGCCTGTCTTGCATCCTGTGTAATGGTAATGCCATAATTTCCGGCCACAAAATTATCCGATACTTCAATCTGATTGACACCTTCATAATTAGAGTAAACACGTCTTGAAAGATTACCACTGATTAAAGTCTGTGAATTAAATTCTGTGTTGCTTGAAATTCTGTCGATTTCTGAATTTAAGCTGTCAATTTCGCTCTGGATCGCACTGCGTTCATCAACGGAGTTTGTTCCGTTGGCTGCCTGTACAGACAGCTCCTTCATTCTGGCAAGCATGCTCTGGATTTCTTCCATCGCACCTTCTGCCGTATGCAGTACGGATACACCGTCTGCCGCATTGTTATCCGCCTGATTTAAACCACGCAGCTGTAATCTCATTTTTTCGGAAATTGCATATCCTGCGGCGTCATCTGATGAACTGTTAATTTTATATCCTGATGAAAGTCTTGCAATCGACTTTGTTAATCTGTCCTGTGACTTCTGCAAAGCATTGTTGGAAACAATCGCAGAAACATTTGTAGCTATTCTCATTGTCTATACGTCCTTTCTGTTGTCTGAATAAAACATCTGTTGATTATATCGGTTTATTTCTAAGAAACCATAAGCCTGTTCCATAAAATTTCACATTTGCCGGTTTACGCTTATGCGTTTTCTGTCTTTCCCGCCAAAGCATATACTATCGTCTTTGCCGCCTTGTACAGTTTATCGGATGCCACGCTTTCTGCCGCTTTATCATACATTACACGGCGTACGGTACGGATATCCTGACAGTAGACTTCCACCTCTTTGAATCCGTTGTTTTCCTTTAGTTCTTCTGCCGCCTGCTCCAGTTTTTCGGAAAGCTTATCGGCGCTCGTATCGGAAATGCCGTATAATTCGGCGCTGTCACTGCCAACCTTTGCTTCTACGGAAACGGTTCCAAGCTCCTGCGTATTTAAGTGAACTGAAATTCTTCCCTTTTCTTTGGCATCCTGTACCAGTGTCAGGTGAATCATGCCGACACCTTCCTCTGTCACCATTGGAATCCGGTAATCATGTCTTTGGCTTAAATTGCGGATTAACCCGATTTCCCTGTAACGCATTCTCAAATCGCGGATTGTTTCGTAATCCTGGTTGTCATCTGCGGCAACTGCCGTTTCAAGGTCTTTTGCGGCATCCTCTTCCAGATCATCATACGCTGCTTCGAGTGCCTGTCTGTCACCTGACTTTTCTAAAAATGTCTCTGCTTTTGCAGTGTCTTTTTTATCTTCACCAAATACACTGTTATAATAGCCTGACTGCATAATGTGTTCCATTGCAAGCACCTGATTGACCGTTACCGGCTGTTCATTGTCTGTCAGTTCTTTGATAACCGCCTCTTCCATGGCAGATGAACTACGCAGTGTATTTAAGTATTCATCATAATAAGCCGCTTCTGCATCTTCATCATAAGTTGCCTCAATATCCTCGCAGAAGGCTTCAACCGAATGTTCGTCAATCGGCTGTTCCTGCTGTACTGTCTTTAACGACAGCGGTGTCACATGCTCCCCTGTTGTTTCAAATAAATTACCGAAATAATTCACCTTTTCCTGAATCTGTGGAATTGCTGCCTCATCATCTATCGTATAATCCATGCCTGCAGCACGTCTGCTGTTATATGCCTTGCACAGATTTTCCATGGTGATTTCTTCATTCTGCTTGACCAGTGTTCCGATTGCCGCTCCGGCATCCTTTGTAAAAATGTTCATCATCTTGTAAATGCCGATAAACTGGTTTCTCTCCTGCTCACTAATTCCGTCAGTCTGATCTAACTTATATAAAAAGCGGCTGTATTTTTCCTCTTTATCGTTATCCTGCTGTGCATTCATTTCCGTCAGGTATGCATTGACCGTATGAATGTCTTCTGTCATCGGATTGATATTTTCACGGATCATCGCAAGTGCCGTTTCCGGTTTCATATTCCGAATCAGATTTTGAAGGGTGCTGTGGATTTCCTTGATATTTTCAACACCTTCTTTTGTAATCTCCATCTGATTTTCCGCAAAAATACGTACTGCATCACGGTTTGCCTGTGTATTTTCAAGATTCAGTTCCTTTAAAATGTCTTCCGTGCTGGCATCTACGGCTTTTTTGAGCGAATCGCCAAGGTCCTTACGCACTTCTGTTCCGACTGCCCTGTATTCCTGTCCTGCCTGCTCAAACTGCTGTCTGAACGCACTTCCCTTCTGCGCAAAGTCGGCAATCGTCATCACTTCATTTTCGGCTTTTTCTTTGACAACCGCTCCCATCGATACATCCGGTGCATATTTAATATCATGCAGCGCGCGCTTGACCTGCATGACCGTCTGGTAAGACGATACAATCATATTCATTGTGCTGTCTGTTCCGGAAAGTCCTGCCACTGCGGCCTGTGTCTGACCTTCAAGGCTGTTCTGTGCTGCGCCTGCCGTTCCGGCTGTCTGCTGTGCCATACCACCTGCCGTATTCTGCTGTGCCTGTGAATTCTCAGCGTAGAGTGCCACCGCCTGATGATACGCATCAAGCTGTTCAATAAGACTTGCAATCGGCTCAGCATTTAAGTTGACACCCTGTTTTGCAAGAAACAGTCCGGCATCGGCAGTCATTAAAATACGAATCTGCTGTAACTGCTCGTAGCGGTCATAAACCTGCTCATTTTGATAATCCTGTACATTCTCCTGCACAAAATCCATGGTGCTTTCTTTGCTTCCAATCTCAAACTGAAAACGGTAAGAAGCCGCATCGACACTGTTCATTGCATTTCTTAAATTTTCAATATTAAATGTTTCATCATTTTCCGTTACATAAGCCACATGACGGATGTCCGCATTATTTACGGTACTGATTGCATCGGCAACCGTCTGATATGTTCCCGTACTGTTAATTAACAGCGTATCCGATGCATTCTCTCCCTGTGCCATACCGTTTACAATACTGCCAATCAGCTGTTTTAAGCCGTCCCCGGACTGTAAATCCGAAATGTTTAAGCTGTCTAACTGTACTTTATATAAAATATTTTCTTTGGTGATTGGAATGTCATTTTCCAGCAGATTCCGTGCAGTTGACAGTGTTGCCCCATTGGCTTCAAGACCGGCACGTCCGATAACCGCCGCCGCCTGCGGCATTAACTGCTGCCATTCATCTTCCGTTACCGTCACCTTTGCGTTCTGCTGTCCCTGACTGCCCTGTGACTGCATATACTCTGCCTTGTATACATTATCAATTGTCGGTGCAAGCCGGTTTTTCACCAGATAATTTTTCGCTTCTCCACTTAAATCGGAAATCTGTGAAACCTTATCCACCGCGCCTGCAAGTTCTTCCACATTTTCCTGTGTTGCCGGAAGATTGCCTGCGCTCATCTGATTGGAGATTTCCTCTGCCATGCCCGTACTGCCGACAACCTGTTCAATCTCATCAGTGCTTAATCCCTCTCCCGCAAAATAAACTTTCTTGCCGTGTGATGCCAGTTCAATCTTAATGCGGTCCACGATACCGACCATTTCTTCCTGTGACAAATCATTCAGGTTAAATCCGTCCTCGTCAATCTTTACGGCATCTGCACCGGAAAGGCGCTGGAACAGTGCCTTTAAATTGGCTTTGGCATTGGTCGCGCTCTGCATAAGCTGTTCTTTGACATCATCGGTTTCCTTTAATAAAGAATGATATGTGTTCTGGTCTAATTCCTTCTGATTCACCTGTATACCGGATATCAGCACATTGGCAAAGTCTGCTGCCTTTGTGCTTCCCTCTGTCTGTGTATTGTTTTTTATATTAATTGATGCACCCTGACTTTTGTCGGTGCCTTTTGCCAGTTCTGATGCTGCAATTGTTAAATCCATTCTTTTCACCTCAAAAAAATACTATCTATAGACACACCGTCTTATAGATAGTATTTCGTCACATTTTTACATTTCATTTAGTCCGATTTAGGATTCCTCATAATACTTCATCAGTCCCTGTGTGCCTAAATCACCCATGCCTTTGTCTTCCAGCGTTTCATACATTTCAAGCACCGTATTTAAAACTTCCAGATTGACATCACGGTCTTTGGCTTCCTGCGCGGCAATCTTCATGTCCTTGATAAAATGCTTCAAGAAAAATCCCGGTGCGTAATCGTCCTTTAAAATCTTTGCGCCAAGGGAACTAAGCTGAAAGCTCGCCGCCGCACCGTCCTTTACGGAAGCGTACAGCTTATCCATATCAAGTCCTGCCTTCTGCGCATAAGCAAATGCTTCGCACACGCCGGACAATGCACCCGCAATCATAATCTGATTTGCCATTTTTGTGTGCTGTCCGCAGCCTGCGCTGCCTTCGTATACAATCGTTTTCCCCATGGCTTCAAAAAGCGGCATACAGGCATGAAAATCCTGCTCCTCACCGCCTGCTAGAATCGAGAGTATTCCGTTTTTTGCACCTGTATCTCCACCCGTAACCGGCGCATCCAGCGCGTGCTGTCCGTTTTTCTTTGCTTTTTCATAGATTCTTATTGCAAGCTGTGGACTGGTGGTCGTCATATCAATAAGATATGTACCGGCGGCGGCACTGTCAAGTATATTTCCTTCCGCAAAATATACTTCTTCCACATCCTTCGGAAAACCGACAATCGTAATCACGGCATCTTTTCCTGCCGCACAGCTTCCGATAGAATTACACCACAACGCACCCTCCTGCAATACATCTTCAACCTTTGCCTTGGTGCGCGCATAAATGGACACTTCAAATCCTGCTTTCATAAGGTTTCTGACCATAGATTTTCCCATAATGCCGACACCGATAAATCCGATTTTTTTCATGTGTATGCTCCTTTCCACCCTTTCTTCTTTCATCATATCAGACTATGTACAGAATACAAGCTGCATTTGTCCATATTTATTGGGGCGGGTCGCAAGGTCATTAACCCACCTATGAGCAAGCTCATGTGGGTTTAGACCTTTTGACCCTGATATCCTATTAGATCCGTGTTTTATTCTCAAGCTGCTTTGCCGTAAATTCATAAACCGCAATTCCATATTCCGGCAGATCAACCAGTACGGAATGGGAATATCCGTCGCAGTCCCCTTTATCCACAGTCAGCTGCTTTGCCTGTGTCTTTTCGTGGCTGCCCAGCACCAGACGGTACTTGCAGTCTGCCGGAACACCGACACGGAACTGTTTTCTTGCCACCGGCGTAAAGTTTAGTACAAACAACAGGTTTTTCTTGCCGTCCGGACTGATGCGGATAAACGAATACACACTGTTGTCCACATCATTGGCATTAATCCATGCAAAACCTTCCGGCTTATAATCCGTCGCATACAGGCATGGATAACTGCTGTAGAGCTTCATGCACTTTTTCGTAAACTGCTGCATTTCCTTGTGGGACGGATCATCTAACAGATACCAGTCTAATGCACGTTCTTCGCTCCACTCGTTCCACTGGGCAAATTCCTGACCCATAAATAACAGCTTTTTGCCCGGATGTCCGCACATATAGGCATATGCAAGCTTTAAGTTGGCAAACTTGCTTTCCCGGTCGCCCGGCATTTTACCAAGCATTGAACATTTCAGATGAACAACCTCATCATGCGAAAGCACCAGCACAAAATGTTCACTGTACGCATACATTAAACTAAACGTCATCTTGCTGTGGTTAAACTTTCTGAAATATGGGTCAAGCTTCATATATTCAAGGAAATCGTGCATCCAGCCCATGTTCCATTTAAATGTAAATCCAAGGCATTCTCCGTTGTCCGGGTCACCGCTGACCATCGGCCATGCCGTTGATTCCTCGGCAATCGTAACTGCCTGCGGAAAACGCTTGCGCATCATACTGTTAAAATGCTTTAAAAAGCTCATCGCTTCAAGATTGCCGTTGCCGCCGTATTTATTCGGAATCCAGTTGCCTTCTGTCCTTCCGTAATCCAGATACAGCATGGACGCCACCGCATCGACTCTCAGACCGTCTACGTGGAACTTATCCACCCAGTACATGCCGTTTGCAATCAGGAAATTGGATACTTCATTTTTACTGTAATCAAAAACTTTCGTTCCCCAGTCCGGATGCTCACCCTTTCTGGAATCCGCATATTCATACAGGCACTGTCCGTCAAATTCCGCCAGTCCGAATGCATCTTTTGGAAAATGTGCCGGTACCCAGTCCAAAATAACTCCGATTCCCTTTGAATGCATGTAATCCACAAAATACATAAAATCCTTTGGCGTTCCGTAGCGTTTGGTCGGCGCATAATAACCTGTTACCTGATAGCCCCACGAACCGTCAAACGGATATTCTGCAATGCCCATCAGTTCCACGTGCGTATAGCCCATATCCTTTACATAGTCTGCCAGCTCCGGCGCAATCTCACGGTAATTCATAAAACCGTCTTTGGTGCCGTCCTCTTTCTTTTTCCATGAGCCGAGATGACATTCGTAAATTGCCATCGGACTTTCTAAATGATTTTCCTTTTTCTTCTTTTCAACCCAGCTTTTATCGGTCCAGTGAAAACCTGTCAAATCCGTAATAATAGATGCATTGTCCGGGCGAAGCTGGGCTTCGTTGGCATACGGGTCTGCTTTATAAATTGCTTCTCCCTGCGGTGTCACAATTAAGAACTTGTACATCTGACCGGCTTTTGCACCCGGTATAAACAATTCATAAATGCCGCCGTCTGATACCGGTTTCATATCGTATCCATAGGCTTTCCAGTCATTAAAATCACCGACTACAAAAATATCCTTTGCATGAGGCGCCCACACCGCAAAATAGACTCCTTCCTGTCCGTCCTTTACTGCCTTATGTGCGCCCATCTTGTTGTAAATTTCATAATGCGTACCTTCCCCAAAAAGATACGCATCCAGTTCTGTCATAAATACATCTGTTGAGTCTTTTTTAGCCATAAATATTCCGCCTCCGCCTTTATAAATTTTATTCTGCCGTCTGCACGCTTATGATTATTAATTATACCATACTCTACAGATAAATACTATTTATATTTTTTTTGCTTTTTTGTACAAAACTAAAACTAAGTGTGTTATACTTTGGGAAAAACATATATAATGATGTATACAAAAAAGGAGTACGTATTACAATGATTTACAATTTAATCAGTTCTGATTTGATAAAAGAAATTACTTTTATCAGTGTGCTGTTTGCATTTATTTTGACCTGCGCAGCCATTGCTTTAGGCAAGAATATCCTTCCGCGCGATGCCGGACGTGCCTATGCCATCAACGGTTCCAAATCCGTTGGCAAGCCGCGTGGTGCCGGAATTATCTTTATACTGACTTTCACACTTTCCTGCGTGTTATTTATCAAACTGGATGCGGAAATTATCATTTATCTGATTTTAACGCTTGCGGCAATGTTAAGCGGCTACTTAGATGATAGTTCTTCTTCTCCGTGGGGCGAATTAAAAAAAGGACTGATTGATTTTGTCATTGCCTTAATGGCTGCATTTACTTATCTGCATTACAACCCGAATACCTTTGAACTGGCATTCTTTTCAAAAACCGTAACACTGCATCCGTTGATTTACGGATTTTTAATTGTCGTTTTAATCTGGGTAAGTATTAATGTGACCAACTGCTCTGACGGCGTGGACGGACTGTGCGGCACACTTTCTGCCGTAACGCTTTCTACTGCTTACGTGCTGTTCCGTGTATTTGACATTGAACCGTATTTCCGTCATGCAGTGCTTTTAATGATTGTATGTATTTTAGGCTATCTGTGGTTTAACGCTTCACCGAGTAAATTGTTAATGGGCGATGCCGGTTCCCGTGCAATCGGTATTTTTATTGCATTTGTATTCTTAAAGCTGCACCACCCGCTTTTATACATTCCGGTGGCGATTATGCTGATTTTAGACGGCGGTCTCGGACTGATTAAGGTTTCGTTTATGCGTTTCCTTCATATTAATCTGATGAAAAATATCCGCACACCGATTCATGACCATATGCGCAAGAACAAAGAATGGTCTGACGCTCAGGTTGTCTTTCGTTTTGCGATTATCCAGATTGTCATCGGACTGGCTGTTATTTACGCGATTTTGTAGGCATTTATGAAACACTCAACCACAAAAACCGCATATTACCACCTTCCCGGCCTGTTTGAATTTTACGATTTATACAGTGTCTTTCTGCCGCTGTTTTACAGCCACCGGGAATATTTTTACGACTGGTGTGACATTGCTTCTGTCTACGGTGCACCGGCCGACTGTATCTGGGGCGGCGGACGTGTTGAATCGGGAAACCAGAACCCACGGGAAGTTTTTGCACTCATGCGGGAATACGGCATTTCCGCACGGCTTACCTTTAGCAACTCGCAGTTAGAACCCGTACACCTTGCTGATAAAAAATGCAATGCGCTGTGTGCCCTGCTCTCGGAAAATGACCGTGTACAAAACGGTGTGATTATTCACTCGGATTTATTACTGGACTACTTAAAATCACACTATCCAGACCTATATTTTGTATCATCGACAACCAAGGTTCTGACAGATTTTGCGGACTTTTTAAATGAAGTAAAAAATGATGATTTTCTGTATGTTGTACCGGACTTCCGATTGAACAAGGCATTTGACAGGCTCAATACTTTGCCGGATTTGCAAAAAAACAAGGTGGAATTTTTGTGCAACGAATGCTGTTTCTTTGGCTGTATGGACAGAAAACGCTGTTATGAAGCCGTGAGCCTTAACAATCTCGGCAAAGACTGTCCTGACCACCGCTGTAATGCACCGGATGCAAAAACAGGCTACCGTTTTTCCAAAGCCATGACAAATCCCGGTTTTATCGGGATTGATGATATTCAAAATATTTATCTGCCAATGGGATTTTCCAACTTTAAAATTGAAGGCAGAGGTCTGGGAAGCGCACTGATTTTAGAATTTCTTCTATATTATATGACAAAACCCGAATATCAGATTCATGTGCGGGAGGCTGTGTATCTGGATAATATGCTGGATTTGTTTTAAAGTGAACAAACGTGAACAGATACTTTGCAGATAAATAAAACTCTGATATAATCAAAGAACAAAAGCAGCTGAAAAAACAGCGGATTGGTGATAACGATGAATTATATTGTATTAGATTTAGAGTGGAATCAGAGCGCAAAGGGAAAAAAATATGCGCTGCCGGGTATGCCGTTTGAAATTATCCAGATGGGTGCAGTAAAACTCAATGAGCAATTTGAAGTCATAGATGAATTTGACCGGCTGGTGTGTCCGCAAGTGTATCCGGTACTCCATTCCATTTGCGGGGAAGTGACTGGGATTACACAGGAAATGCTTGCCGATGGAGAGCATTTTGTGGATACCGCACTGGATTTTCTTGCCTGGTGCGGGCAGGATTATATCTTCTGCACATGGGGCAGTATGGATTTGGTGGAACTCCAGAGAAATCTGAATCACTATGCCATTGAGCCGGATTTTCCGATGCCATTTTTATTCTACGATGTCCAGAAATTATACAGCTTGTGCTTTTTAAACGGAAAGGAACGGCTGTCACTGCAGGCATCCATTGAGCAGCTTCACATGGCAGAAAACGAGCAATACCACATGGCATTATCCGATGCACGCTATACGGCGCAGATTATGAAACGGCTGGACTTTAAAAAGGTAAAAGCATTTTACAGTATTGATACCTATCGGGTGCCGCAGCGGCGCAAGGAAGAAATCTGCATGAATTTTGGCAATTACAGCAAATATATTTCAAGGGCATTTGATACACGGGAAAAGGCGGCAAATGACCGGCGCGTGCGTTCCTGCAACTGCTTTTTATGCGGAAAACCGATGGAACGGAAAATCAAATGGTTTGCAACCAACGCAAAGACATACTACGGTTTATTTTTCTGCGAAGAACATGGTCTGATTAAAGGCCGTTTTAAAATTAAGCATACAGATGATGAACAGTATTATGCCGTAAAAATTTTAAAACAGACTAATGAAGCGGGTGCTGAAAAACTGCATGACCGCCAGATTCAGGAGCGCGAACACCGCAGACAACGGCGGCTGAACAAGCAGGAATAGTGTTGTGTAAAAAGTTGTTTCATAACTAAAAAAATAGTTTTTATACTTCTGTCTCTTATACACATCTGACGCTGCCGACGAAGGC
>ENA-OYYH01000693-OYYH01000693.1-human-gut-metagenome-genome-assembly--contig:-NODE-693-length-15467-cov-12.216909_pt1 | contig 15467 bp, 21 predicted proteins | sample MGYA00243245_ERZ653439 | MGnify/ENA primary metagenome ERZ653439 (study PRJEB26926, sample SAMN06165028) | human gut metagenome | biome: ENVO:00009003; feature: ENVO:2100002; material: ENVO:00002003... | reverse complement strand
TACCTCTCCCACCTTACATAAACATTTTTTTCTGATACCTCTCCCACCTTACATAAACATTTTTTTCTGATACCTCTCCCACCTTACATAAACATTTTTTTCTGATACCTCTCCCACCTTACATAAACATTTTTTTCTGATACCTCTCCCACCTTACATATCCCACCTTACATAAACATTTTTTCTGATACCTCTCCCACCTTACATAAACATTTTTTCTGATACCTCTCCCCCATCACACAAACCCTTTTTTATCTCTCTCCCATCACACATACCTCTCTACACAACACAAAAAAAATAGGATTGATATTAACCAATCCTATTTAAAATATAACCTTATTTATCTATTGAATTGAAGTAAGTTTGTGCTTTTCAAGGAAGTCCTTAAATTGGTCACTTGATACGTCTATAACGAATCCAGCAGCACCAGCATGTCCTCCACCGCCGAATCTCTTACTTACCTCACAGCAATCTACGCTGTCTTCTACGCATTTGTAAAGAGAGAACCTAACTTTTCCACCTGGCATGATACAAAATGGCATCAGAGCTTTAATTTTTCTACCGTCTAACCAGTCCGGTGTAAGAGAATCAAATACCTTAGAACCTGATTCAGCGGTATTCATCGCTACAACCTTCACCTCATCGACGTAAGCTTCGAACGAACACCTACTTACCTCATCTTCGTTTTTACCAGCCATGTAGTTAATTATAGCACGTCCTTCTTTAGCAAGATCATAAAAAATAAGATCAATTTCATTGTCTTTCATATTTTCTTTAAAATGATCATATAAATACGACAATGCAATCAATACATTGAGTCTTATTTTTGATCTCAAGGCATACTGGACAGCTACTACCGTATCCCAGCCTAAACCGGATTCTTTATTCCACACATCGTAGTCTGACAGACACCGGACGATCGCCGGCACCTTCCCCATCAGCAGGTCGGCGGCCAGCGCGCACGCACCTGTACCGACTCTTCTCAACCCTGGAACTACGAACCCCCATGTCTTACTATCTTCGATAATTCCCTTATGATGATCTATCCACATCAGGCTCTTTCCTTCATCAAGCCATTTCTTGAAAATCGTTTTAGAATCGGCTCCGAAAGACACGTCAAGAACGTAAACAACCCCACATTCATCTACTTTATCAATAACTTTCTTTACATCATCTTCATACGAATACGGGATATAAATAACATCCTTGTTTTTACTGTTTTCGTACATGGTTGCGATGGCTGCCGACACAACGCCATCTAAATCCGATTTATGATAAACTATCGCCGTTTTATTCACCTTCATAATATTGCACATAACTACCTCATAAGAATATCATCAATCATGCCCGTGTTAGGCTTCCTCATCGGATTTTGTTCGTCATTTGAATAACACAACCTTTTTTCATATAGGACGCCTCTTATGCCACGTTTTACCGCCAGATCATGTACGGACCTCAGTACGTATTCTATCTTAGCTTCAATATCAGCTCCAGAAACAAACCCAGCTTCTACTCCTGCATGAGGTCAAGAGCCTTATTCACCACATCCATCTTAATCCTCATATCTGTCAAGTCTGTAGCGAACGTATTCCCAGAAGCGGTTTCTATAAGCGTCCCGTCAAAATCGAATAGCAGTATTCTTTTGTTTTTAATATCTACATCGTTCATCATTTTTCACTCCTACTCTTTTTTATTACCCTAAACTGAAGACGGAATAGATTACTGTCTTCTTTTATAATATCATACACAGCATAAGAATTTTCTCCTATATCCCATCCAAGATAATCGAGCAGGTCTTTTAAGTAAACTCTCTTGTATTTTACACCAAGGTTATTTACCTTAAACGATCTCTCGTCTTCAACATCAGAAGCAGCCAGATAAAAGACCGTATTTTCAACTCCTTCAAATATCTTCCCTTCTTCTAAGCCGATAACAACCGCATCCGTTACCCCCATCCAATTCAAATTATAGACAGAGATAGTCATTATCTTACTTTTGCTGATTGACAACTTCCGGATCTTGCTTTCTTTAGTTTTAGATCCTAAAAAATCCTTACTGTTAAAAAAATCTACTTTCATGGTTATAATATTTTATATTGATGTTGCAAACATACATAATAATATCAACAATACTATTTAAAAACAGTTAAAATATGATATTATAATGCTGGTAATTTTTTAAACTGCTCCGGACTTACTTCGGATATGGTCCCACGGAAAGCAAGACGCGAACCGTAGGCCAAATCCTGGCTCGACGCATATTTACCAGCACCCGAATACGCCACGCCGCCATACTCATTCGAATTAGAATAGGAGCGAGCCAAAACAAGGGAATTGTCCGATGCCTGATAATAACGATCTGAATAATATTTTAAATTGCTACCGCCAACTCTTGTAGGCACCACATCAAAAAACGGACCATTTTCGGCTGCTATATTTTTTATCCAACCGCTGACAGTCCCGGCGTTCACGTTGCGAGTCGAACCGTCAGGATCGGTTATTTTCCAAACTCGGTTATTTATTTCTACACCTTCAACAAATTCACAGATACCACCAAATACGCCTTCAAGTCCTAAGCCACAAACGTACTTTGAATATTCGTTTTCGGTATCCGCACCACCGGTTGCGTTGCTGCTTCCCGTTGTTGTAGCCGGATCACAGGTTGCGCCACCGGGTCCTAATACGCCTTGCAGGTTACGTGTTTTGTATTTAGCATACAACATCATAGCAATCACGCAATGTTGTTGGAAATCTATCACCTGGTATCCGGTACCACGTGCTTTTGCGTAACTTCTGAAATCAGATAATGATACGTTAGTCGTAGGAGTAACATCACTCCAGCTATCTTATACCATTTATACCAAAATTCTAAGAAAACGACCATCACATCACCTTCTGGTCCGGTAAGATTAGCCTGACTACCATCAAGATACAAATTGCTGTTGTCTTCCTTCAACCTACATACAAAAACCTCTCCTCCTCCCATAGCGCTCTTGCAAAGAACTCTATAAAAGCCACTTGTAATCAACCTATTTAAAAAATCACTGTCTTCGCTTATTGTTATATTAGCCGGATCTGATACAGATTTATCAAAAACTATAAAATTATCAGTAGGTAAATACCCCCCCCTATTTTGTTAAAAAATCTTCTTCTCATAATTGTCTTATTTTGGGATAAAGATAGTTTTAATTTATGAAGATCAATAATAGGATTTCCGTATAATAAAACTATCTTTGTCAAGATATTAATTAACTAAAAAAAATCATTTATATCATGGCAGAAATGAAAATAGGTTTTGTAACCTTCAATCCGGGATCAGGTGACGGTGATCAGGCAGTTACCGTATCAGGTGAAAAATACGAAGGTCGTGTACAGCGTACGTTACAAGTAGAATTTGGTGCCGAATCCGGGGATGTTAAGAAAAGTGCTACCATAAACCAAGCTCCGGTAGCTGAGTTCGTAAAAATAGATCCTACTGCATCTGTAGGGAAAGAAGGTGGTACTGTAACAATCAACGGCACAAGTAACTCAACTAAATTAACGTTCTCCTTAACTCCAGACGAGTCTCATCCTCTGACGCTGAAAATACCAGCCTCCTATCAGGCAGCAGGCAAGGCTACCAATAACGGTGCTGTTATTGCCGACGACCCTGGTGCAACAGGATCTTTCACTTTCAGTATCGTATTTCCCGGTATTGCAGCGAACACTAATATAAACGATCTGGTAAATACTCTTAAGGTGACGGCCGCCGGTGGTCAGACAGCTAATACAGTTATTACCCAGACAGCAGGTGATCCGTTCTTGGAAATAGACAAGAATGTAATCAACTTGAATGCAAACGGTACTTCTCAGATTATCAACGTTAATGCAAACATCAAGTGGACTATCACGCAAGCTGTTTCTAGGTTGGTAAGGAAAGTAATGAAATAACAATTACTTACAGAAAAAGAAAAGGGGCGTCTATTTGGCGTCCCTTTTTTCTATGCATTGTATGTAGTATTTATCTTTTTGCCTACTGACAAAAATCTTTTTGAAAATCATCTGTTTCCTGATATGGACTCTTTTCCCGTCATCTAATTCCCTCCATATTTCATTAAAAATCAAATCTATTAACTCCATAACCTTCTTATCAGAGACAAGATTCTTCCTACCGGGACTAACCCATCCATCGTCAGTCATCTTACCGGCTATCCTATTAGCTATCCTACTTAATTCACGTGGGGTACTCATTTTAATCTACCTTTAAATATTCTACCTTTTTCACACTGAAGTATGCAGTCCCTCATGGGATGATCTTGTTCGTGATCGTCACACATCGGAAATTCTTTTCCATAGGGGAAAGCAATGTGCGGGCACTGCGCCCTGAACGCATCCCAGGCCGACTTCCTCACAGCCTCAGCTCCGGCACGCACGCCTTTCTCTCTTTCCTTGGCTGGGTCAGCATACACGTTTGAAATAGCTCTTTTCTTCCAAGTAAGCATATTGTAGTAAAACTTATCCACCAGTTTCCTACCCACTACATCAAACTTCTGTCTATGAATTAAAGGTGCGACCTTAACGACGTTCTTCCTATTTTTACTAACATCGACATAAATCAGCCCGGCATAAGACGGAACTTCATTTACGTCAATCATATTAGGCGGACAGGCGTAGTAGAAATAGTTTGGAGGATAGCTTATGACACCACCTACTTTAATAATGCCGTCTTTAAGAACCTTATGTTTTTTATCCTTTTTGAAGTCGTTAAAGAAATCTTGTTTAGACATCTTGACCTCTACTTCATAAGCGTACAATGATCTTGTTATGGCCAGGAAGTCAGATTCCCAATCATATATATGGAGATTGTTAATAACATACATCGGATTACTTAGCAGATCCCTATTAAGGATCTTAAGCATTTGTTGCTCTGGGTAGTTCATTGTCTTACTTTTTTAGAGGCTTGTGGCGGAATCGAACCGCCCTACGAGATTTTGCAGATCCCTGACTAAACCACTCATCCAACAAGCCATGTAGCCCATGCCTGAATCGAACAGGCAACTTTTGATTAGGACTCAAAGGTTTTATCCGTTAAACTAATGGGCCAGATTCATGTTTGCTATGTTCACACACCGCAAACACTGAGATAATTAACACTTTACACAAAATATGTACCGTTATCCAAGGAAGGATCGAACTTCCGCTAACAGAACCAAAATCTGTTGTGCTACCGCTACACCATTGGACAGTGGTCCGGTAGGAGGGATTTGAACCCACGTGTAACCAACTACCCTTTCTACAAGGTATAAGCTTGAGGGGATACTACCGGATAAAATTTATGTATAAATCCTATTTTTACAAATATTAATTATGGTAGCGCGTGATAAATCAAAAATATCGGCTATTTCTCCATAAGACATATTGCGATTATTTCTCATATCCCTTATCGTTTTAGCCACATCATTATTTATCTTTCCACTATATAAATTTGACTCTTCACCCTTTCTTATTTTAAACAGCCCCAATCTTATGGCTTCCTTAGTATTATAAGAAAGTGTACACCATTCAAGATTATCATATTTATCAACAAAGTAAATACCGACCAATCTATGAATACAAAATGATTTATACTTTCCATTTTTACATAAATTCACATAATAGTATCCTCCTTGATTTATCCTTTTCTTTAAGATCTTACTCTTTCCTGATTTAAAAGAAAAAACATCTCCGCAATCAGAAATAAAATAATCTCCATCATATCCTTTAATTTCTACTAATCTACTCATTTTATTGATTAATTATAGAACAAGTAGGTGTCTTTTCAGATACCTACTCATAGGACTTAATTTTAGATACTCACTTTATTAAAAAACTCTCTCTCAACGCAAAGTTAAGTACTAACCTAAAATATGGCAAACTTTAAAACATAAAAAGATTAAAATAACTCACTTCTTTTTTTTCTTCTTCTTTTTAGTGTCTTTTACTTGTTCAGCTTCGTTTTCGGGCTCCACTATATCACCGGCTTCTTCCTGAATCACATCTGTATCAAGAAGCGTATTGTATTTCACTTCTTTATTTTCATCAAATTTCTCCGATTCTGCTACATCTTTATCTGATTCTTCATCTTTATCTAATTCCGGCTCAGCGACATTGTTTTTATCTTTCCCGATTATACCTATTTGGTAGCCTCTTAATTCTACTTGCATTAATTTCAGCTTCGATTCTAACTCTTGTATTGTTTTGGACCCAACCGAAACCTCGTTTTCCAAATCTCCGATTCTGATCCTGGCTTCAATCAATGCATTTGATTTCTTTTTTAATTCAGATGAGATACTGTTTTTCTTTTCTTCCAAGTTACTGATTTTGTAATTAGCCTCATCAAGATCAGACTTAGCTTTGTCAAGATCGACATTGACAGCATCAAGTTCTTCCGTTTTCTTCTTGACGCTTTTTATCAGCTTTTTCTGATTTTCCTTCAAGGCGTCAATCTTTTCCTTAGACACAGAAAGATCTTTTCCAATAGATAAAATCTCTTTATCTTTTGAAGCGATATCTGACTTAAGTTCGGAAAGCCTTTCCTTGTAAAAATCAGCCTTATCCTGTATTTCCTCAATTTCTTTTGCAAGATTTTCGGATTTAATAGCTTTCTCCCTGTACATTGAAAGCTTACTGTCTGTGATGAATGTAAAACCTAACATGCTCATTTTCAAAATATTTAAATATTACTTAACTCCAGAACTACCAAGACCTTTTTCTCCACGTTCATTTCCGTCTTCTACCTCAATATCTGTCACTTCTTCCAATACCATTTTGTATTGTGGAACGATTTCCATCTGAGCTATTCGATCGTTTTTATGGATTACGGTCGGTTTTTTATTGATTTTAGTAAGATTAACCATATACTCTCCTTTGTAGGTAAATTCGCATTTACCTGGCGCGTTAGTAACTACCACTCCCTCGTCAAAAGAGAATCCTGATCTTCCTTCTACATTCACGCACCATCCTTCTGGGATATTCAACTTGAAGCCGGTTCCGATTCTAACAGAATAGCCTTGATATAAGGTAATTGATTCAAAATCGGAAGGAACATCTATTTCCACTCCCATATCATTCACCATCTTCACCACTCTATATGCACGAATATCACAACATGCATCGCCATCATGTTTGTATTCAGGTATCACGACATCAGGATAAAGTTTCTTAATACCCACCTGCACAGTCTTCTGATAACCTGGAGTCAAATACGATTCAGGTATTTTATTAACAACCTTATCTTCTTTTTTATGTTTGTTGTTCTTTTCAGAAACAGTATCCTTCTTGCTATCTTCTTTTTCAGAAAGAAGTCTTTCAATATCTTCTAACTTATCCATATCTATATTTTTATAGTACAATAAACAATACCTTCTTTTTTTATGTCCTTAGTTGATTCATAGCACTCACGAAAAGTACTTATGTCTGCATCATCAGGATCATCGACCCACTCATCTCCTTGCTTATATTTTTCTCTGGTTTCTGAGTAGATCATACATAATTTATCCCCATGCTTCGCCATAATCCTTTCTTCTGTCACTTTCCTACGAAGTTTAATAAGGGGAAATCTTGTAACTATTTCTACCATCATTCTACACTATCTTTAAAAGCCCAAGAGATGTTATTCTCCTGGGCTGATGTTTATATTAAAATGGAAGGTCCTCTTCTTCCATAGGAGGGAAGTTCGTCATCTGTGCTTGCGGCTGTGGCTGATGCTGAGGCTTGGTGCTCCTTGTGGTAAGTGCCGTGGCAGGTGCAGCCGGCTGAGCCGGGGCCTGATACTGAGCAGGCTGTTGAGCAGGCTGTTGGTAATTCTGATACGGAATAGCACTCGGAACAGACTGAGGTTGTTGAACCTGTTGAGGCGCTGCCGGCTGCTGGGTATAAGTCTGAGGGGCTGTAGGCTCTTGCTGAGCATTTCCTCCTATCCCTAATTTAGCCATTATACCGGCTCTGATGTCTTTAATAGAAGCATTGAACCTGTTTGAATATTCAGTAATCTTTTGATAAGTAAAGTTATTTTGAGCTGAATAATCGAGGCTTTTCTTGCCATCAAATCCTGTAACTTCAACAGGATCAGGCCAACCATTTACGCCTTTTTTATAATAACGTTCAACAAGCTGATCTTTTTCTCCGTCTACTCCAGCATATGCAATAATAAGTTCTGAAGAACCAAATTCATCATCTTTCTTCTTCTTAAAGACATTGAAATAAATTTCACGACTAAAATCGATATTTTCGTAGTATTTTACGAAGCTCTTAACAAAGCCCTTGATATTTCCTTTTTGATTTACGAGAGGTATGGAAATACAATAGTTTTCATTAAGCTCGTAATCTTTCAACACGATAAGGAAATTAGTAGCAGTATTTCCATTAGAGAAAGTACTTGTCTTTAACCCGATGTAGTTAATGTATCCAACTACTCCATTATAATACTCTTTCCAATATCCCGCCGGCTGACCGCTATTAGGATTTATGTGCTGAACAAAACCTTCTTTTGGTTCGTTACTTTTTTCATACAAGTTACCATCTGAATTAATATACAAATAATAAGTTGTACCAAAACTTCTATTTTCTCTAAAAGCCATATTATTAATTGTTTATAGATTATACAATGTTTGATTTAAGACGTATGTTGATTCGTATTTAGGATTGAACATCTTTATCATCTTATACTGATCAGACCAATCCATAACAGTATCTCCTTTTATAAGAGATTTTACGGATGAAAGTATATTTTCCTTACTGATAGAAAAATTAAAACACGGACCTTCAAGCGCATTTAAAGGCATTGATTCCATTATCCTTTTTCTATTTCCAAAATCCTCAGACATTACCGTTATACCGTTTTCTTCATCTACCTTGACATTAACAACATTATCCACTAAAGTCATGGAATTAAGAACAGATATAAGCAAATCCCTATCAAACTTAACCCTCGACGATTTCTCGAATTTGTTACATACGTATTCGTAGTTAGGATACTGTTGTTCTACGTTCATATCCGATATAATCACATTATCAAAACATAAAAACGTCCTAATACCATCTGTGGAAATACTGATCTCCGTATCTTTATCAGATAGAAAGCGGTATAAGATGGAAGCCGCGACCTCGCTTAGCATAATCGACCTTTCTTCTACCGCATTAGCATACTCTTTCCTATTTATAAACAGACGGAACATATCAGTAGAAACAATGTCAATATAGTCCTTCTTCACATTAAGAAGAATCGAGCATATAGCCGGTCTAAATTCATCCGATCCAACAAACGCAAAAGATCTTTTCATAGACTGAATGAAAGATGAGCTCATAACACGAATGCCATCACCTACAGGATAAAAGAAATCAGGGAAAGCCTTATCCTCAATCCAAGTAGAAGAAAAAGATCCTCTATCGTATTTAAAAACGATACTGTAATCGTTTTTAATCTCTATCTCTATATCCTGGTTATGATTTTTAAAAAACGAAATAAGAGTCCCGGCATCTACTAAAATAGCAAAATTCTGGTCACAAGAAATATCAGTATTCACATCGAAAATATCATCCGTATATGTTATACGTTCGTTCATGGCTTGTATCCGGATATGATCAAAATATAAAGTAATTTTTATATTCGATGTGACACAATCCTTTAAGACCTTATCAAACATCTTTGAAATGCTTGAAAGTTTCTCATTCATTAGTATGCCAGGAACTCTTACTTTCATTTTTTTTTAAAACTTACGATTATGACTATCTAACACTGCAAATGTATTATTTTAAAATCTAATTTTGAATTAATTGGATTTAAAATGATTTAAAATGATTTAAAATAGATTAAATACTTCTTCTTGCTGCTTCTGCTATCAGCATTGCGTCAACTATACCGTCATGAGCGGTCTTACATCTTTCATTTTTAACAAACGTATCGTTTGGCCAAAGCCTTTTAGCGCAAGCTAATGACGTTTTCTTAGTATTTACCTTACTGGCTTCCATAACCTTATCAGAATGCGTCCAAACTAATTTCTGCCATGTTTTAGGGGCTATGAAATTAACGGAGCAACTTATGTCCGGAAATGCCATGCAAAGGGACAGGAACAGCCCATGTAGCTGGCCTTTGTTCTCCATGAGAGAGGCTGTAGAGGACGTGCTGACCCCGTACAGTGCGTGGACGTCCTCTATGACAAATACTACTCTATCAGGATTGTTTTCTACGATCGTATCCCGGCAAAAAACATATTCTTTAGTCAAGTCTACTGGTCCTGAAACTGATATTCTTGGAGTGGAGATTCTTGATATTAGTTTACTGTCCTGATCGATGCAGGCTATGGCTCCATCTTTTCCAGGATCTGCTGCTATATATAGTATCATAATGCACTAATTTAGATTCATGTCAATTTTGCCAATGCTGTCATCATCTTCAAAACCTCCATTGTCTGTAAGTTTGTAATCAATAGCCACAGCACCGTTACCAAGAATGTAAAAGCCTTTAAACATCTTTCCTATTTCAATAGGATACACTACATTTACGTCCCTTCCAATATCCTCAAACGGCATAGCGATATCTTCTGTTTCAGCTTCTTTTTGTTTTGCTAATACACCAACGGGTATATTTTTACCTTTTATAGATGCGTATGTAACCATATACAGAACATCGTTATTAACAAACGCACTATCACTACTTACCTTATCCAAGCTAACATATATAATATGTTTTATAAAACTATTGATATCCCCACATATGTTAATAGCTTCTACTTCTTTCGGAATAACGACTTCCACTTCTTCTGGTTTTGTATTTTTCTTTTTCATTGAATTAACATTTTTGTATTTTGTTTTACTTCTTCAACAAGATCCTGATCTTTCATCATCTCTTGCTTAAGTTTCTCATTCTCCTTAATTCTTTTCACCCTATCGGCAAGAATCTTTTTGTATCTTTTATCCGAGATCTTTATAAACCAAGGACAGTTCCTTGATGGAATCCTTTTACATGGATAGTCAGTGAGACCGTTCGGTCCAAACTGCTCGCATCGGTTACATTTCTCTTCGCCCGTCATTGTAATTATATTTTAGGAAAACATTCTTCAAGTTCTCTATAAGAGCACTCTACTACAACAGAATCTCCTTTAGGGAGAAATACTAAAATAGAATCGATAGAAAAAACGCTATCTACTTTTCTTACAAGTTGGCCATGCTTGTAAGAAAACATGACCAACCTAATCCCATACGAATCTGAATAAGATCCTTTCCTACATGGAATTATGTTTTCAACAATATAATCAAAGCCTCCTACGCTAACTTCATCGCCGGCATTGATTTCCATTAGGGGAACCATCTTAACCCTTCTATCTATGCTTATTTTCATTTAGCTACTTCGAATTTTATTTGCTCCTTCGGTTCATAATTCCATACCTCAAAATCATCAGCTACAAAATCATAAAATCCTTTCCCTTCCATACGAGACGAGATAGTAACCTGTGGAACCGGGCCGAATAGGGATCGACGAAGGAGCTCGTTTGCCTGCTCTTCGTGCCGGTCATATACGTGCATATCTTGAATGAAGTGCGTAAAAATAGCCGGCTTCAGGCCTGCGTCGTGAGCGAACATCATCATAAGTGCAGCGTACTGTGCTACATTCCATAGGCCGGCAACAATAGCATCCTGGCTGCGCTGATAAAGCGTCATATACAACTCATCTCCTTTAACAGATAAATTTACCTGAAACGCACATTCTTGAAGAGGTTTTAGTCCATTGGTTTCAGGATCAAACATAGATGCTACGATCCTTCTTGATGAACGATCATTCTTGAGTGACCAAAGAATGAAGTCTGTTTGGTTAAGAAAACCGTAAAGACCATCATGGATGTCTATCATACCCTCTGGAGCTTTTCCGGTTCCCATATAAACATGTCTGTTCACCATATCTCCATAACATCCTTCGATCTTTCCATTATCATCAGCCCACTGATCCCATATATGAAGACCAAGATCTTTGATATCTACCGATCTTTTTTGCCAAATCCACAAAATTTCTTTTATGGAGTTTTTAAGATTAGTAGGTCTAAGCGAACCAAGAGGAAATTCCCGGCGAAGATCGTACTGGTTGCATACTTGCAGGATACGCTTCACCTTTACGCCTGTCCCGTCACCGTAGACCGGTCGCCTTACCTCTTCCCACGGCTGGCTCATTATAAGAGCCAAATTGTCTTGAAATATTTTATCTACTCTTGCCATATTCTTATTAGGTACTTATATACTATAGTATCACCATCTCAAGGTTATGCCAACAAACAAGGATCATTGAAAATTCTAAGAGGAATGGTTATAAAGACGATTAATTTCTTCTTGTTCTAAACACGGACCACCTACAACTTTCTCTGTCGCTTTTCTTTGTCTAACAAAATCTTCAGCTTCGGAAAAAGTTGTAGCATAAATATATCCGCCATACTTTTCTCCATTGATTTCAAATTCTGTCACAAACTTCTTTTGTTTTTCTTCTTTTGTTTCCATAACTGTAATTTTTAAAAGCAAATAATTGATTGATTTATAAAAAGAAATAAAGCGGTGATAAACTAAGTTACCTTAACCAACTACCATCCAATCATCAGCCAACATATCTGATTGAGAAGCTAACCATCCATTTACAATATTATCGTTAGCATCTTTCATGCACAGATAAGAACAAAATTTAATCATGTTGGTTTCATCTATGTCATAATAATCGTTTACGTATTTTTTAAACGAATCCGGCAATGACTTTACTTTATTAACTATCATATCAGTAGACAACCAATCTTCCGGTCGCTGGAATACGAACATTCCTTTACCATTCCATCCTGAACGAGCAATTAACTTACCTTCTTTTACTGCCTCTAAAGCTTCTCCAAATTTCATAACTATATTTTTTTTTTATAAATTAAACTCTGCAAAATCTATTTCAGATCCGGTTGACAAATTAATCATTGACTTTTCAAGCTCTTCCATTGGAACCGGTTTCACAATACCTCCATTACCAAGAGTCCTTTTATAGAAGTTTATCACCACCTGATCGCTGGTTTTTACCGTCTTAGGAATAGGTTGACGAAGATATAATCCATCAAGAGACTTTACTCTTGAAAGAGCTGTATATAGCTGTCCTGTTTCAAAAGAATTAGATACGTCCATCATAGCCGCATCCAATGTCAGGCCTTGAGCTTTATGGATCGTGATAGAATAACCTATTTTTATAGGATACTGAATAATAGCTCCTACTACTTCAGATTCTATCTTATATCCGTTTCTTACGTATTTTACTTTCTCAAACGAACATGGTGTTATAACAACCTTAGTATGCTCATCATCTTTCGGTTTATCAAGGACTACTTCAATCTCCCCATTTTTTATAGATAATACAGTACCAAGAGAGCCATTAAAGTACTCTCCTCCGTTTCTTGTTATCATAACTCTTGATCCTTCTTTCAAGAAAAGAGTTTTTTCAACCGGAGCATCTTTAGGATAATCACCGTTTATAACAGCTTCTAATTTTCTTAAAGAGCCTGGTAACGATGATATTCTCATTTCGTTAATAGCCGTAGCTTTTGAGTTGGTAGTTACAATCTCAACATATCCTTGATTATTATCAGACTGAATACATCTGCTGTTTATTGTATCAAATACATCATCATCCATCTGCCCTTCACGCACCTTATTAAGAACACTAATAAACTTCTCATCTTTCTGACGATATATTTTTTCAAAAGACACCATTTCCATACCAGAAGCCATAAGAGATTTCGAACTAAAGAAGTAAGATGTATCGTATATTTCTCTAAAAAAATCCTCTTTAATAACAGGAGGAAGCTGAAACAGGTCACCTACCATAATAAGTTTCACGCCGCCAAACGGATCCTTGTCTCCTCTTGCATGACGAAGTATATCAGCTACGTTGTCAAGAAGATCAGGGCGAACCATAGAAATCTCGTCTATGATAAGATACTTTATATTCTGTAAAATCTTTTCCGAACCTCCGTTGAATTTATATTCGCAGTTATCCATAAACGCACCTTTTCGTATTTCAGGTATATACGGCTGCATTCCTATTCTAAAAAATGAATGAATGGTTTGACCACCTGCATTAACAGCAGCAACACCTGTAGGAGCTACAACAACCGCATTTTTTAATGCCGGTATAATACGCTTAAGGAAAGTAGTATTATGAGTTACAATATAATTATCTGTTATATACAACTCGTCTTTATTTGATACTTTTATACATACGCATTCAGAATCATCTACCTTTTCCACGCTTTCTATATACCTTGAAACTCTTGCCGGATTAGGAACATATCTTTCTTTTTTTCTTTTTAATGTAAATACATTATCGTACATTTTTATTCTTACGGTATATTCATACACGTATTTCTTATCAGGTCTAAAAAGCGTATTTATCTTAGCTATTCCACCTAACGACTGTACAAGATCAACAATGTCTTCAGCCAATCTCTTGCTTGTAGTAGAATACGTCAATCTATTTCTTTCTTTCGAGCATGTTCCATCGGTGTCCATTAAACCATTTAACAAATGCATTCTCTGATCGATACTGCCAAGTTTATATTCTTCTGGTATAAATTTATACCCAGACGTAACATTTAGTCCTAAATCCTTTATCCTATTTATAAACCCACCACCTTTTGTATGATTTTTTTGAATCACACTGTATTGAGGACATGTGATGGCTGGATGTTCCTTTTTTTTACTCAATAGAAAATCTTCTCCAAGAAATGACTCTACTCTATTTCTTATTTCTACATCAGAATCAGAACAAGAAAAAATAGCCATATTACCATTTAAACTCCCATCACCTATAAGAACTCCCAATACATACGGATGTATAGAAAATTTCTTTTCTTCATATTCTATAGGTCGGCACACTGGAATTTCATATCTTAACGGCTGTTTTTCACCATTTTTTATTTTAACATTCTTCCTGATACCTGTACTTATAATTTCTTTTAGTGTACTGCATCTCGAAAATGGAGTTTTACCATAATGACTGGATAATCTATATGACCACAAATGCTCTTCATCGCAATATGTAAAATAACCATCATTCATAGTTACCTTATATACAGGTCTAATTCCCTGTGGATACACACCCAATACAGTCTGTTGTTTACCATCTGCGCCCATAACTTTATCACCAACCTTTATATCCCCCATATTCTTAAAACCATCTGGCGTTAAAATTTTAGCATACAAAGGCTGTGCTTTTCCACTTCCTCCTTTACCGGTTATAAACAGCGGTTTTGGTGACTTACAAATAGACTTAATAGCCTTTCCTTGTGCGACATTACCTTCGGACATAACTGAACGAAGAACGCACTCCATGATTTTTTTGTCGTAACTTATAGCCATCTTTTTTCTGATTTTGTTCTACAAAACAAAAGTATGAAAATAAAATAAAACCTAAAATATAAAATGAATTAATTAGGATTAAAA
>ENA-OYYH01000691-OYYH01000691.1-human-gut-metagenome-genome-assembly--contig:-NODE-691-length-15497-cov-5.317252_pt1 | contig 15497 bp, 9 predicted proteins | sample MGYA00243245_ERZ653439 | MGnify/ENA primary metagenome ERZ653439 (study PRJEB26926, sample SAMN06165028) | human gut metagenome | biome: ENVO:00009003; feature: ENVO:2100002; material: ENVO:00002003... | reverse complement strand
AATCGCTTAAAGTCGGCCTTCTTGGCCAATATGAGCCATGAAATCCGTACTCCGTTGAATGCTATTGTCGGTTTCTCGGGGATATTGGCATCTACCGAAGAAGAACAGGAAAAGCAGGAATATGTCAGCATCATCGAGAACAATAATACTTTGTTGCTGCAACTCATCAGTGATATTCTTGATTTGTCGAAGATTGAGGCGGGAACGTTGGAGTTGAATTACTCTAATATCGAACTGAATGAACTGATGAGGGAACTGGAGCGCGGTTTCTTGTTGAGAGTGAAGACGGACGCAGTGAAACTGGAATTTGTGGAGCCTGCCGAGCCATGTATGGTTCATACGGAAAAGAACCGTTTGTCGCAGTTGATGATAAACCTTGTGACGAACGCCATTAAGTTTACCGAAAAAGGAAGCATCCGTTTTAGCTATGAGATGCGGGAGAATGAATTATATTTCTATGTAACCGATACCGGATGTGGAATCCCCAAAGATAAGCAGCAAAACATTTTCGGGCGTTTCGTCAAACTGAACTCTTTTGCACAGGGAACCGGACTGGGACTTTCTATCTGCCAAACGCTGATGGAGCGTATGGGTGGCAGAATCGGTGTAGAGTCGGAAGAGGGGAAAGGTTCGACTTTCTGGTTTACGCTTCCTTACAAACCGGCAGTGAAGGAGGATAAAAAACAGACGCCCAAGAACATTCAACCTGTTTCGGTAGAGAGGAATAAACTGACCATACTGGTTGCAGAAGATAATGCAAGCAATTATAAGCTTTTTGAATCCATCCTGAAGTACGACTATCATTTGATTCATGCCTGGGACGGTATGGAGGCCGTAGAGATGTTCCGAGAACATAATCCTCAGATTGTATTGATGGATATCAATATGCCTGTAATGGACGGATACGAGGCTACCCGGGAAATCCGCAAGTTCTCCGCAAAGATTCCTATCATTGCCGTTACGGCCTTTGCCTATGCTTCGGATGAACAGAAGGTGATGGAAAGCGGATTCGATGGATATATGCCCAAGCCTATCAATGCCAAGTTGTTGAAAGCGCAACTGATGGATATCATGCAGAAGCGGATCATCCTGCTGTAACGATGTTGGCGAATGCTACTTGCTTTCGTCATACAACTTGCCTGTTGCTTTCAAATAAGCAATATAGCTCAGGTATAGCTGGAAGTGGGCATCCACTTTCGTCTCATACGCCTGCTGCCACAAGGCCTGTGATTCCAGATAATCGGACAATGTTTCCAAACCGACATCGTACTGGCTCTTGCTGACTCTCATATTTTCTTCTGCCTGTTGCAGCGAGCGTACGGACAGTTCACTTTCCAGTCGGGCTTCATCCAGGTTGTTGGTAGCCTGCATCAGTTCCAGCAGCATCTGTTCGTTCATGTTCTCCTGCTTCAGACGCGACTGTTCCAGTTTGGCTTTGGCTGCACGTACTTTATTACTTCGTTCACCGAAATGGAAAATAGGAATACTTACATTCAGCAGGACGGAGAAATTTCCTTTGTCCATCAGAGTCTGGTCATTCAGTTCCAGACCGTGCATATAGTTATAGGTACCTTTCACTCCAACCTTCGGCAACAATTCACTGCGGTTCAGTTTTACCTGTTGTTGTGCTATGGACACCTGCTTATTCAGAATGGCGTATTCCGGACGTGCACTGATGTCAGAAACCTGAATGGATAAGTTCTGCTCTATACAGGGAAAGTCACCCGACACATGAATGTCGGACATTAACGGTTTCCCTATCAGATGACAAAGATTCATGGTTGCCAACCGCAGTGCGTTTTCGGCCTTACGTATGGAAAGTTCGCTTTCATTCAGTCTCACCTGCACTTTCAATACGTCGTTTTGCGGTTTCAGCCCATGCCGGTGGGCACTTTCCACGTTTTTCATCAGTTCCGTAAGTACAGCATTATATTTCTCAGCTACTGTTTTCATCTCCATTGCTTTCACTACCTGGGTGTATGCCCGGTCGGTCTTGAGGAGGACTTCGGTTGCTGTCAGTGTTTCATTCATCTGTGCCATTTCCTTGCCCAGCACGGACATTTTATAGGCTGCACGAATCTTTCCCCCCATATACAACGGTTGCTCCACTTGTACACTTCCCATGTATACAGGCCCTATTTTATAGTTCAGATCGATTCCCGGAAAGTAGGCAAAGCTGCCATTGGGCAAGAATTGTCCACTTGCATCGGGCAGGAAGACGGGTAGGTTTCCGCCCGGTATTCCGAGACTACCGTCGGCGGTGCTGTATAAGCCTGTGCCGCTGGCGGTGAAGTTCGGAAAGAAGTTTCCCTTGTAACTCTTCATGGTGTAGTGTGCACCTTCCGTTTGTTTGGCGGATGCCGCCATTTCTTTATTGTATTTCAATGCCATCTCGCGGCACTGTTCCAGGTTTAGCGTCTCCTGTGCAAGAAGAGATAGCGGACAAAGGAGAGAACATATAATGATTGATAACTTTTTCATTAGTCTGCGTTTTTAATATGAAAGAATAATGCGTACAGAATAGGGATAAAGAGCAATGTAATCAGCGTACCGAATAACAATCCGCCCATAATAGATGCTGCCAGTGAACCGAACATGGCATCCGATAGCAGTGGAATCATTCCGAGTATCGTTGTAAGTGATGCCATCATCACTGGGCGAAGGCGGCTCTGCGCACTGTCAACCAATGCTGTGATAGGAGCTGTGCCCTTATTAATCTGCAAGGTAATCTCATCCATCAATACGATGCCGTTTTTGATAATCATACCTATCAGCCCCAGCGTGCCCACGATAGCTACGAAATTGAAAGTCTTACCTGTAAGCAGCATCACCGCTACTACCCCTACAAAAACCAACGGAATGCTACAGAAGATGATTATGGGTTTCCGGTAATCCTTGAACAACATAATCAGGATAGCGATCATCAGGATAATGGCCAGTGGGAAGTTCTTGAACAGATACTTCATGGACTTCGTGCTTGCAATTTTCTCACCTTGCCAGTCCAGGGTATATCCTTCGGGCAGCTCTATCTGTTCTATTCTCGAAGCTATGGCCAGTCTTGCCTGTTCAGTCTCCACTCCGGGGGCAGGCGAGCACTGAATGCGTAGGCTGCGTTGCCCGTTGTAGCGGGGCACTACGGGGTATTCCCAATTGATGTCGATGCCTCTGCTGATTTGCTTCAACGGGGTGCTTCCCATGAGACATTCCACCAATTCTTCTTTGGATAGAGTGCCTGCTTTCAGTTTCACCATCATTTCCTGACTCAGCAATCCGTTGAATGAGGGCAGGGATGAAAAGACTTGTGTGTTATTCAGGTTTTCTATCGGACGTCCCTGTTCATCCAGGCATTTCAGGTAGATTGTATTCTTGTGAATGCCTTCGTAGAACGAACCGATGGGAATGCCGCTTGTGGCAGACAGCAGGGAGATGCTGACGTCGTTGCGGCTCAATCCCAATGCGCGGGCAGTGGGTTGGTCGTACTCGATGGACAGTACCGGAATCTGCGGTTCCCAGTCCGAAGTGATGAGGCAAACTTCCGGTGTGCTCTCCATGATGCTGCGTGCACTGTCTGCCAGTTGCTGCAGTACGGCGGGATCCGGACCGAGGAATTGCGCTTCAATCGGGTATTTCTTGAACATCAGGTTGTAGCGTTTCAGCTTGACGTAAGCGTCCGGGTATCTTGCGGAAAGATAGGACTGGATTTCATCCATGTTATTCACCAATTCTTCCGGGGAAGTGAAGTCAATAATCAGCTCTCCATACGCCAGAGACGGATTGGCAACGCTGCGTACCAGGTTGTAGCGTCCCGGAGTGCCGCCAATGGAAGCTGTGACGTGTGTCACTTCTTTGCGGGTTTTCAGATAAGTTTCTATCTCTTCCAGATCGTGGGCTACTTGTGTGGAGTTGTTTCCTTCCGGTAGTTTGTACTCCATATACAACTGGTCGTAGACCATGTCGGGGAAGAAACCCTGACGCATGAATCCGTAGCCGAATATGGAAAGTCCCAGCAAGGCAATCATTGCCAGCACGACGCTCCAACGATGAGACAGGCCGAAACACAGAATCGTGCGTAGCAGCGCATACACCTTACCTTTATACACCCGTTTTCCGGAGGCATTAACTTCTACCTCGGGGTGTAACCTGCGGTTTGCCATTAAAGGCACATGCACCAGTGCCAGCACCCAACTGAGCAGCAGGGAGACAGCCAGCACAATGAAGAGATCGCGCGTATAGACACCTGCCGTGTCGGGAGACATGAAAATGGGCAGGAAAGCTATGATGGCAATCAGCGTGGCGCCCAGCAACGGCATGGCGGTCTGTCGTCCGATGGCTGTCATGGCTTCCATCCGGTCTTTTCCGGCTTTCAGGTCCACCAGTATGCCGTCGATGATGACAATGGCATTATCCACCAGCATGCCCATGGCCAGCACAAATGCAGCCAGAGATACGCGTTGCATGGTTCCTCCGGTGAATTGCAGGAAGAGGAATGAACCGAATACCGTCACCACCAGACTGATGCCTATGATAACCCCGCTCTTGAAGCCCATAGCCAGCATAAGTATCAGTACGACGATGGCTACGGATTCTATCAGGTTGATGACAAAGGTTCCCAGCGAAGCTCCTACACGTGTCGGCTGGTAGAACACCTTGTGATATTGCACGCCTGCAGGCAAGCGCGTCTCTTGAAGTTGTGCCAGTACTGTTTCTACGGTTTTTCCTACTTTTACGATGTCCGAACCACTGGAGGCAGCGATGAGAATTCCCATTGCCCGTTCACGGTCGTAGAAGAGTTCGTTGCGTGTGGGGCTTTCGTAGCTTTTCTCTATCCGGGCAATATCGTGCAAGCGTAGCTGGTCGTCGTCGTGCCCCTGGATAAGCATATTCCCGATGTCTTCTACCGATTTGAATTTGTCGTTCACCGTTACCCGGATGCGATTGTCGCCATTCTCATAGTAACCGGTGTACGTAGTCTTGTTTTGCCCGTTCAGTGTGGCGAGTACTTCGGCAGGCTTTACACCCAGATTCGCCATGCGGTCTTGCAGCAGGGAGATATTGATGCACTCCGGTCGTTTCCCGTAAAGCTCCACACGGTCTATTCCCTCCAGGCTGCTGACTTCCCGCTTTATCAGTTCGGCGTAGTCGGACAACTCACGGTCGGAGAGGCCGTCGCCCGTCAGGGCATAGAACATGCCATATACATTTCCGAAATCGTCCTTCACCATAGGTGTGCTTGCACCTTCGGGAAGCGAAGCATGGGCGTCGTTCACCTTCCGGCGAAGCATATCCCAGCATTGCTCGACATCATTGTCGCCCACTGTGCTCAGCAATTCTATCTGTATGATGGAAAGGTCATTGTAGGAGTAGCTTTCCACATTATCTATATTGCCCATGGTGCGGATGCTCTTTTCCAGTACGTCCGTCACTTCCAGTTCCACCTGATGGGCGGATGCTCCCGGATAAGTAGTTACAACCATGGCGAGTTTCACCTTTATCTCCGGATCTTCCAGCTTACTCATGTCATAGCATGAATATGCTCCGCCCAGCAGTAGGACGGCCACCAGGAAGTAAATCAGATTGCGGTTCTGAAATGCCCACTTGCTTATATCCATCACAGCAGCCCTCCTACATTTGTTTGGGTAACGGCGGGTAAGGGCTTCACCGCATCCCCGTCTTTAATGTGATGTACGCCTGAGGATACCACCAGCTCACCCGGTTTCAGTTCGTCGGCTGTGATGATGCTGCGTCCGTCCGTCAGCAATCGCATTACGCTTATCTCCTGGCTACGTACTGTCCGGCTGTCGGGAGCATAGACAAATACTTGCGTCTTTCCATCCTTATGCAGGATGGCACTGCTGGGCACGTACAGAGTTTGTACGCCGTCCGTATCGTAGTAGATGGTGACCATCGTATTCATTCCGGGAGAAGGAGAGGGTTGTCCGTCCGGCACCATTTGCAGGCGCATGGAGTACAGTTGGTTGGCATTTGCCTTGGGCGTAATGCTGATGGGCTTCAATTGATAGAGTTTGCCCGGATAGACATCGAACGTACAGTGATAGCGGCTGAATTTGTCCCGGTGGATATATTCGGCTGCCGGCAAGTTTATTTCCACTTCCGGTATTCCGGCACTGATCATGGAGATGACGGGCATTCCTGCACCGACCGTTTCATGCGTCTCGAACAGGTGTTTTTGTACGAATCCGTCGAAAGGAGCATACAGGCGCGTGTATGCCAGTTGGTCTTTGTGATGCTGATACTTGGCTGTAATTTGCTTCAGGCCGTACACGGCTTTGTCGTTGGCATTGGGAGTTGTTCCATTTTCCTTGTAGAGTGCCATCACCCGTTCCGCTTCGGCCTTTATTTGCTCGTATTCAGCAGCTGTGGCATCCAGTTGCACTTGGTAGTCCGCAGGGTCCAGTTCAGCCAGCAATTGTCCTGTACGGACACAAGCACCATCTTCCACGTGTATCTTCTGTATGGTGCCACTCACGCGGAATGCCAGGCTGATGTCTTGTGCTGCCTTCACTTTCCCCGGATATTGCAGGGTGGTCCGTCCGTCAGCAGAAATGACTGTGTCAATCTTTACCGTCTGAGGTTCTTTCACTTCCTTTGCATGGCTGCTACAGGCTGCAAGTGATAGAACAGAAATACCTGCTAAAATGTAATAAAATTGCTTCATTGTTTATGAGTGTTGATTATCGGCTGCAAAATTATCCCGATCCTTCGGGGCGGTAAAGGCTGATATGAATTATAAATTGTTCGATTTGTACACTTTTTCTTTGGATAAGCGAGATCTATCCGGGAATTTGTGTTTATTTTGCAGACGAATCATCTCATCTCTATAACGATAAGGAGAGGAGATCCTTCGGCAAGCTCAGGATGACAGATAGTAACAGATAATATAAAATAATTAAGCATGAGTACCTATTTCATTATAATAGTTGGGAAGAAGTTATGAGACCACAAGTTGTTTCAGGAGTTAAGGCAGATGGTTGTGCCGATAGTTATGCCGATGGTTTACGGAAGTATCCTTTCGGCTTTATACCGATTTCGAGCGATAATCCCCAAGTGTTTAGGGACGGACAGATAATTTCCACGCTCGACCGGTGCGGCATTTTCCTGTGCCATGCCGGCGAGATAGAGCTTTCCATGGGTGATAAACTCTATCTGATGAGGCGGGGTGATATTTATATCTATATGCCGTCCACCTTGGTGCGCCTGCTTCATAAGAGCGAAGATGCGGAAGGAATTGTGGTGGAAGTGAGTCTGGATTATGCCATACCCATAGCCAACCGGGTAATCAATGTCGAAAATCTGCTTTTCATTCGTGAACATCCGTGCATTTCGCTGTCGGAGGAACAATTTGCGCACCTGGAATACTTGCTTGAGAATCTGTACAAGAGGATTCAGTCCGAAGATGTTTCAGAGATGGGCATACAGCGCAGGTGCCTGATGCTGGAGCTTATCAAGTCGATGGGGCAGACGGTTTGTTATGAGGTGCTGAACGCTTACATTGCCAATCAGCCTTTGCGGGCACTGCCCCAGGGGAAGAAAGACCTTGTTTTTCAGAATTTCATGTTGATGTTGTTCCGTTATTACCGGCGCGAACGTGACGTGACTTTTTATGCACAGATGCAGCATCTGGCACCACGCTATTTCTCGGCCATTATTAAGGAAAAATCGGGCAGCAATGCTCTGCAATGGATTGTGCAGATGGTTATAACAGAGGCGAAGCAATTGCTTGAAAACTCCGACCTGAGTATCAAGGAGATTGCTGCCCGGCTTAATTTTCCGACACAGTCTTTCTTTGGGAAGTATTTCAAGCAATATGTCGGGGTGTCACCTAAAGAGTACAGGAATCATTAGGTTTGTGGCAACATAGTCTACCGGTTAAATCTTGCCTATTTCCACCCATTCTATATTCGGGTCGATGAGTGTCCGTTCCGTCACTTGTCCACGTTGTCCGCGACTGTATTCAGGGATGAAGCGTACTTTTATGTCGGTGATTAATTGCGGAGACACTTCTTCAGGGGTGTCCACGCCTTGTTTTTTCGACTGGCAGGAGTAGTAGAAAGTTCCTACGCCTTTCAGATGTACCGATTTTCCCTCCGCCATCATTTGGGCAAGTATCGGTCCCAGTCCCATGAGTACCGCATAGGTGTCTCCCGGACTGACTGTAGACATCAGTGACAATCGTTTGGCTACATCGTCCGTTGTAGCGGGACGTTTTGAGGTCACTGCCCTTAAATACCATTTTCCATTTAGCTTCACTTTCCTGAAAAAAGCCATACTGTATTCTCCTTTCTTTATTAGTTGGCATGGTTGAGTAGCTGAGGCAGGATAGTCGACTCCTATACTTAGCCTACAATCAATGCCGATGATTGCCACAATCAATGCCGATGATTCCTACAATCAATGCCAATGATTCTATGCTTAGGTGCAAAGATAGCATGATTAAGTCATACTATCATCATAGTTGAGTCACGATTTTAGCTGGTTAATACTAATAGAATAGCAAGGTTTCTCGGACTACACCAAAAATCAGGCAGAATATCCTAACTTCAAAAGAAAGGATATTCTGCCTGATTTCATTTGTTATAGAGCGTCAATCTCTGCTATTGTCAAACCGGTAGTTTTCGCTATCATGTCAGCAGGAGCACCCAGTTGTTTCATGTTACGGGCTATAGAAAGGTAAGCTTCTGCACGTCCTTCTTCGCGTCCCTCTGCACGTCCTTCAATTTTTCCTTCCAGTTTTGCTGAATCCAGCACATCGTTCTGAATCATCACGGCATTCAGATGTTCGTCATAAGCCATGCGTTCTTTTTGAGGCATGGAGAAGTACTTCAGTTTCTCACGGGCCTCGCTCAGACCGGGAGCGGTGGTATCAGGACGTATGGTGCCGTACTTCAGGTATTTCATCCACTCTTCGAGAGGGGTGACGGCCACTTTGTCGAACTCGTTCACACGGATAAGGATATATTCAGGAAATATCTCGGCCGGCATGCGGGAGACAATGGCATCACGCTCCTTGACATTCACCTGAAGGTGGTCGCCCGTATGGACGCCTACGAAATGGTTCTGACCGTAATACAGGTAGTCGTTTCCCTTTCCGATATCGAAGTAGAGAACGCTGATGGAGTAGATTTTCTTCACCTTATAGTACGTTTCACCCAGCGAGATATGCTCAGTGATAGCCTTGGCAACGCCATAAAGAATCCGCTCCAGATAATAAAGTTCGCGGGTATTCTGTATCTCGATAATGATGATCTCGTCCTTACTGTTACGGGCCTTGATGTCCACACGGTTGAATTTATCTTCAGCGGACAGTTGATTGCTTTCACTCTCCAGAATTTCCAAAATAGTGACTTTCTCACCCAGAAACACGGTGAGGAAACCTTCAAGCACGTCGAAGTTTGCCTTCTGGCGTAACAGGCGCTTGATGGCCCAGTCGAAACGTACATATTTGTCTTGAAGTTCTTCCATTTCTCTAATTATTAATTTGGAATACATAACTTTACCCACAAAGGTACATCTTCTTGCGGAAAAGGGCAACAAACATACGAAAGAAAGTGAAAGGGACAGGATAAAAAGAGACGCCGGTTGGCATTCCTTGCAAAGTCAGCTTCAGTGCGGCTGTCAGGTATTGGCACGAAATAAGAAGGTACAAGGATATTACGGGCTCTACGAAGTTTAGCCAATCCGCTTTCCGGCAATATCGTTGTGGTCGCCAGCATGATGGCAATCACAAAAGCCGAAGCACTTGTTAAAAATTCATATATTGATAACATCTTTCCCTGCCTGTTCAATACCGGCATAAAGACAATGGGACTTTCTGTAACGTTTGCAAACGTTTGCGCAAATCACTAACCCGATAACTGTCAATGAAGAAGCGATATTTCATGTATTCAGCTATTTTTGCAACCGGATAAGTCAGTTCAATAAGATAAGCTGCACCTCAGCAATAAAAAAACAAGCAAGCTTATTTTGTATTGTTTTTGGTTTGCACTACCTTTGGATAAAGGAATACTTAGAGAATACCATGAATAAACCGCAGATTACCATCAAGGACATAGCACGGGCGTTGAACGTCTCGCCCTCTACCGTGTCAAGAGCGTTGAAGGACAACCCGGATATCAGCCAGGAAACCCGCAACCTTATACATGCTTACGCCCGCGAGCATAATTATAAGCCTAACGTACTTGCAGTAAATCTTCGAGCCAGCCGTTCGAATACAATCGGTGTAATTGTGCCGCAACTGGTACATCACTTTTTCTCGTGCGTGCTGAGTGGCATTGAAAAGGCTGCCGCCGAAGCAGGATACAATATTCTGGTAGCGCAGAGCAACGAATCTTATGAACAGGAAGTGAAAATCGTACATTCATTCCTTGCCGCCCGCGTCTGTGGTGTGATTGCCTCTCTGGCAAAGGATACCTCTCAATACGATCATTATCAGGACCTGCTGAATAATAATATCCCCATTGTGTTCTACGATCGCATCTGCACCGGATTGAAAACAGAACGGGTGGTAGTGGACGACTATGCCGGTTCTTTTGCTGCTGTAGAGTATATGATACAGACAGGCTGCAAGCGTATCCTGTTTTATGGAGCAGCCCCGCATTTGGAAATCACCAAGAACCGCCGGAATGGCTATCTGGATGCCATGAAGAAATACAAGATTCCCGTAGACGACAGCATGATTATGTTGTGTGATACCCGGGAACGTGCCATATCCATCACCCCTGACATACTGGAAGGTCCCGGTCATCCCGATGGTTTCTTCGCCATCAATGACGAAACAGCTTCGGGCATTCTGTATGCCTGTAAACTGGTTGGAAAGAAAGTGCCCGATGAAGTATCGATCTGTGGATTTACCGACGGAGCCATTGCCCAAAGCACAGATCCCAAACTGACCACCGTGGAACAACATGGAGAAGAAGTCGGAAGAAGTGCTTTCAGCATTCTGATAGGCAAGCTGGAAGGGGGCGATGACAAGAGTAGTAACAAGATTGTGAGAACGAATCTTGTAGTGAGGGGAACAACGAAATAAATGAGTGACAAGCTACGAGCTACGAGTGACGAGTAGGCTACGCGGAATTGCCAGTATGCCGAAAGGAACTCGTAGCTTGTAGCTCGTAGCTCGTAACTAATAATTTATTAAGAATGAAAGTAAAACCCGATTTGAGCTTTTGGAAGTTGTGGAACATCAGCTTCGGATTTTTTGGCGTACAGATTGCCTACGCCTTGCAGAGTGCAAACATCAGTCGTATTTTTGCAACACTGGGTGCAGACCCGCATAGTTTAAGTTATTTCTGGATATTACCACCATTGGCAGGCATCATCGTGCAACCCATCGTGGGCGCTGCAAGCGACAAGACGTGGACGCGCTTCGGACGCCGTATTCCTTATCTGTTTGTCGGTTCACTGGTAGCCGTACTGGTAATGTGCCTGCTGCCGAATGCCGGTAGCTTCGGTATGGCAGTCAGCACGGCAATGATATTCGGATTAGTATCGTTGATGTTTCTGGATACATCCATCAATATGGCGATGCAGCCATTCAAAATGATGGTGGGCGACATGGTAAACGAAAAGCAAAAAGGCCTTGCCTACTCTATCCAGAGTTTCCTGTGCAATGCCGGTAGCTTGGTAGGTTTCCTGTTCCCGTTCATCTTTACATGGATAGGCATCAGCAACATAGCTCCCCAAGGTGTAGTTCCCGACTCAGTTATATATTCCTTCTATATCGGAGCAGCCATTCTGATACTTTGCGTCATCTACACCACAGTAAAGGTGAAAGAAATGCCACCTGCCGAATATGCGGAATACCATGGCATCACCGAAGAGGAAAAAAAGGAAAAGATCAATATGGTGAAACTACTGGTGAAAGCACCGAAAGCTTTCTGGACAGTAGGTTTGGTCCAGTTCTTCTGTTGGTTTGCCTTCATGTTCATGTGGACCTATACCAATGGTAGTGTAGCTGCCAATGTATTCGATGCTCCCACCGTTGAAACAGTGGTGAACGGTGCAAGCAAAATAGTGCTGGACACTAAGAGTATCCAATATCAGAATGCTGCCGACTGGGTAGGCGTATTGTTTGCCGTACAGGCCATCGGTTCTGTACTCTGGGCTGTATGTATCCCGATGTTCAAGAACCGCAAACTGATCTACTCACTCAGTCTTGTTTTGGGTGGAATAGGTTTCATCTCCACGTATTTCGTTCACAATCAATATGTATTGTTCATCTCCTTCCTGCTTATCGGTTGCGCATGGGCAGCTATGCTGGCATTGCCTTTCACCATCCTGACCAATGCTCTAAGCGGCGGACACATGGGCACCTACTTGGGACTGTTCAACGGAACGATCTGTATTCCGCAGATTGTAGCTGCTACGCTGGGTGGTAGTATTCTGGCTCTTTTCACCCCGAAAGGCATGTTACCGCCTGAAATAAATATGCTTGTCATGGCAGGCGTGATGTTGATTATCGGTGCCGTTTGTGTATATTTAATCAAAGAGACCAAAGGAGAACAAGCAAAAGCATAATCCGTGCGAAAACAAACTTAAAAGGGGATGTCTATCCCTCTATAACGAACAACTCTCTTCTCTACGATAATCGCCCCGTTCCTTTAAAAAGATCGGGGCGATTCTTATAAAGGAACCAAACACATCTTATTCTTTAGACATTCCTTGTCTTCTTTTTTTCCTCATCATTGCCGTTTATCCGTTTATTTGTTTATCTTTACCGCCATAATCACCATTGAGATACACACCATGAAAAGATACCTTAAAACCGATGAATGGAATATTATTGAAGATAACTTTCACGCCGACAACCTGCGAATGTCAGAAAGTATATTCAGCCTTGGGAACGGTCGCTTCGGCCTGAGGTTCAAGCACATAAAGGTCATCAGCCTGAGCATTGGCATCGGTCTCTTCCTTAAACAGCTGAACCACGCGGGCAGAATTCAGCCCCAGAAATTCTGCATAAGTACGGATAAAACCAACCCCGTACGGCGGTTCGGGAATTTCATCATAATTACTGCTTTCAATGGCTTCCAGATAAGCCGGACGAATATAAAGCTCTTTGGCAATATCTTCGATTTTAAGGCCTTTTTTAAGGCGTGCATCATGAAGCATGCCGCCGACTTTTCCCTCATTCTCAGACATTTTTTCCTTTACGTCGGACTGAGCGGCGGGGGAAGCATTTTCCGCAGCGGTGTCTTTTTCTTTTCTGATTTCCTTTTTCACGGTTTTATCCCTTTAATGTCATTAAGTATGATTTGCGAATCTGCCGGTTATTGAACCACAGTTTTTAATAGATTTCAATACCATGGTCATAAGCATAGGCCATTAATTGCGGACGTAAAGTCCTTTTTTGAGATTTCAATAAACTTTTCACATAGTCACTGACTTCGGCGGCATTGACCGAACGAATCATCGACTTAACCCGGCCGTAAGACGACCCAGAGGCCGAAAGGTTGCGGTAGCCCAGCCCGATGAGCGCCATGGCCTCAATCGGATTGGAGGCCATTTCGCCGCAGACAGAGCAATAAACGCCGGCGGCATCCGCCTTGGCGACAATATCGCCCATCAGTTTGAGAAAAGGCGAAGAAAGAACGTCATAACGTTCGGTCAGGCGCGGATTGCCGCGATCGCAGGCAAAGGTAAACTGCGCCAGATCATTGGTGCCGATGGAAATGAAGTCGGCCTGTTTCAAAACGTCTTCCAACTGGAAAACGATTGAAGGCACTTCAATCATCAGGCCGACATTAACTCTGGAAGGGATGGGCGTGCCGCGGCGTTTTTCCTTTTCCAGTTCAATCAGCAGCGTTTCTTTGGCTTCTTCAAATTCCGAAACATCGGAAATCATCGGAAACATAACATTCAATTCTTTGCCGGCTGCGGCGCGCAGAAACGCACGCACCTGTTTGCGCAGAATTGCCCGACGGTCAAGCGTAATGCGAATCGAACGCCAGCCGATGGCCGGGTTCTCCTCACCCATGGCGCTCCAGTAAGGCAACAGTTTGTCGGAACCGACATCAAGGCTGCGGAAAATAACCTTTTTGTTGCCGGCGCGATCCATCAGTTCCTTGTAATAGGAAATCTGACGTTCCACATTAGGCATCACATCAGAAGCCATAAAAGGAATTTCGGTACGATACAGACCGATGCCGTCGCAGTTGGTGGTTTCGATATAGTCCAAATCAAAAGACAGGCCGACATTGAGATATAACCCGATACGCACGCCGTCAAGGGTTTTGGAGGGAAGTTTTTTCAACTCGGCCAAACGGGCCAGCAGCTTTTGCTTTTCGGCAATTTTGGCGCGGAATTTTTCCAGCACGCTTTGGTTCGGATTGATATAAACATAACCTTCGTTGCCGTCAACCGCCAGATTGTCCCCGGTTTTAATATCGTTAAACACGCCTTTGATTTTGGCAATAACCGGAATATTCAACGCTTTGGCAACAATGGCCACGTGCATGGTCGGCGTACCGTCTTCAATAATCAAACCGCGGATTTTGTTATAGTCATAATCCATCAGATCCGCCGGCCCCATGGTTTGGGCAACGACGACGATGTCCCGGCTGTTGACAACCTCGCAGGCCCGGCAATAATCGCCGCTGAGATAGTTTTGCAAACGGTCGGCCACATCGCGCAGGTCGTGCAGACGCTCTTTGAGATATTGGTCATTCGTGGCCGACAGACGGTTCCACATGTCTTCATAAGCGCGCTCGACCGCCGCTTCCGCAGTTAAGCCCGAATTAACATTGTCGGCAATTTTTTTATACCAGCCTTTGTCTTTGGCAAACATCCGATAAGCATCAAGAATGTCAACATGTTCGCCGATGCCGAGTTTGGTGGCGTTCAGCTTTTCATCCAGGTCGGCGTTCATCTGCCGGTGGGCGGTTTCCAAACGCTGCAGTTCTTTTTCTTTGTCTTCGGCAAAAATTTTGCTGACAGCCTGACGGCGGCGGTGAATAATCGCCTGTCCCAGCCCATAGCCTTTGCTCAGACTGATTCCCTTGATGCGTTCCCGTGCGGTCAGTCCGCGTTCTTTAATCAGCGTTTTTTTATAATTGGAAACCTCTTCGGAAGAGAAAACCTCAGACAAAACCATGGCAACGGTTTCCAGAATTTCGATTTCAGTCTGCGAATATTCGTGAACCTCTTTTTTCTGCACGACCAAAACGCCGATGGCCCGGTTCCAGCGAATCAGCGGAACGCCGAGAAAGGCATGATAAGCATCTTCCCCGAGTTCGGCTTTGTAGGCAAATTTCGGATGTTTGGCAGCATCGGCCGATGATAAAGAGCGGTTGTTTTTGGCCACTTCGCCGATCAGCCCTTCACCGAAACGGATAGTCAGCTTGTGTTCGGCAGTTTCGTTCAGGCCGTATGAGGCAAAAAGCTCCAGATAATTGTCATCGACGGCAAAATAAACGGAAGCCGCGTCAGAAGAAGTCTGCTCGGCAATAATACGGATGCTGTCTCTTATACACATCTCCGAG
>ENA-OYYH01000663-OYYH01000663.1-human-gut-metagenome-genome-assembly--contig:-NODE-663-length-15985-cov-17.345951_pt1 | contig 15985 bp, 14 predicted proteins | sample MGYA00243245_ERZ653439 | MGnify/ENA primary metagenome ERZ653439 (study PRJEB26926, sample SAMN06165028) | human gut metagenome | biome: ENVO:00009003; feature: ENVO:2100002; material: ENVO:00002003... | reverse complement strand
AGATAAAGAGCGGAAAGAAAGACAGATAGAGATAAAATGTTGCTATCTTTGTATCGTTAAAAAGCAGAACTAAGTGGCAGGTTTATATATCCATATTCCTTTTTGCGCCAAACGGTGCCTGTATTGCGACTTCTTTTCCAATACGGATATGAAGTTCAAAGAGCCGTATATCGATGCAGCTATCCGGGAGATGGAATTACGTCAGGAATATATAGGAGGGGAACCTCTTGACACCATTTATTTCGGAGGCGGTACGCCCTCCCAACTTCAACAGGCCGACTTCGAACGGATATTCGAGGCTGCGGACCGCTTGTTCGGCACAAGCTCATGCACAGAAATTACGCTGGAAGCCAATCCCGGCACTTTTGAAGAGCAGAAATTCAAAGACTTTAGAAAAGCCGGAGTCACCCGGCTTTCGATCGGAATTCAAAGTTTTGATGACTCTAAATTGAAGGCTTTAGGCCGGGTTCATAATTCACAGGAAGCCAAGCGGGCCGCTGAAAGCGCCGGAAAGATCTTTGAGAACTTCAACCTGGATTTAATGTTCGGGCTTCCCGGCCAAACTATTCAGGAACTGGACGAAGAGCTGGAAACGGCATTTTCTTTCGGATCGACGCATTTGTCTTGTTATCAGCTGACGCTGGAGCCGAATACTTACTTTGCCAAATTCCCGCCAAAAGGGATGCCGACACTGAGTCAACAATGAGTCAACACTGAGTCAACTCACGACTCAACTTAAATAATAAATTTATTTTTATATTTTTTATTTCGTATAAAATGCCCCGCCGTCTGAGCCAGCAAGAAGTAGCAAATGAATTTCAGAGATACGGTTATACAATCCTCCCCGATGAAGTTTATCGTACAACACGATCACGAATGAACGTCAGGGATGAGACCACAGGAAGGAATACATACCTATCCCTCCAACAATTACGATATAAAGTATCCCGCGGACGAGCAGAATATGATTTTAACCCTTACGAGATCGCGAAGGATGAAAACTTCACTAAACAACAATTATCGTCGTTTGATCGTTTCATTCAGAAACAAGATTCACATTTCAGAAGTGTTTTAAATGAAAATCAACAGAGGGAAGCATTCAATTATTACCAGTCATACCTGAAGAAGTTGAAGGGTAACAGGAATTTTAAAATAGATTTCGACACAGATACCTACCTCTCACAGTTATACGGACTTACCGCAGCGATGAAGGTAGCAGGTCCTAGACTTCCCGACGGCATCAGAATGAATATAACGAACGAGGAGGACACACCAAACTATTTATTCCTGAACTCCCGCACCGTTCAGAATTTCGAGAGTCTCTGCAACAACACGAGAGATACAGAACGTAATTTTTCCGAAGAAGTTTACATGGAATCACTCCTCGATCTAAAGAGTATCACCTTCGATTACACGAAATCTAAACCTACATCCCGCCGTCGACAGGTCGGATTCTTCCCCTACTTCAATAAAACAGATATAGATCTGTCGAAGTATGCCATCTTCCCTAATTTCGACAAGAACAATTACACCGATAATTGTTTAGTTTACGCACTGAGTAGGTCTGGGATGTTCTCCGATGATGTTATGGATCTGATCCGATCGTTCGTGAAGACTCGGATGGTTGATATGTCGGAGTTCGAAGAGATGAGCTCATTCCTGAACACGTCGATGGTGGTAAAGAAATACTATCCCGACACTGATAAATTTAGTACCTCCGTTTATGGCGAGCACTTCGACCAGAAAATAAAGCTCTTAGTGTTTAACGATCACATTATGCTGAATGAAAAGGTCCCATGTTCGGAGTATTACATCAACAATTACGATAAAATAAATTCCTCCCGTTTATGTAATCACGATAGAAAGAGGTTTACGTGTAAACTTAACGATAAAAGGTATGAGTTCAAGAAATCGGGAACTTCTTTATCGGTCGTTTTAAAGCTAATGTTTAAGAATGAATTATTCGAAGAAATGCCGGAACAGATGGCGAAAGATATCGACTGGACATGGATTCGTTTCGACGGGTCGGTGAAGAGATCAACGAAGACATTCAAACGGATAGTACACCACGATAAACCCATCACTCCTTTCGCATTAGATCCGAAAAATAAAACTATCCACTTTTTCGGATATACTCCTGATCAGGATGAGGTAGAATTTAGATTGAATCAGTTGCAGGAGTTCATCGATTCGATCCCATTACGTCATCGTGTAAATGTAAGGGGTTATTTCAGATATTCCGAGTTGATGCAGAAGGTGATGTATGAATTCGGATGTTTCGATAACGTCTATTCGATGGCGGGAGATATTGCCGTTCGTATTCGTAACGACTGCATCTTCCACAAACCCCATTTACCGTATGGTGTAAAACGTTATTACTCGAATGAGAAATTATATTATGTAGATCTTAATTCTGCATTCCTTTCAGTCGTTACTGGCATACCGTCGGGACTCCCTGATGAGTTCGGCAATTTCGAATCAGAGAATAAGAAGATCGTTGAACTCATTAACATCTTCCAGAAAGCCCGAACTACTGCGGATCAGAAATTCAAGCATACCTTGAAGTCATTAATCACATCATGCTGGGGGTATTCTATTTCGAAACCGAGGAACTACAAAACAAAACACGTCCCCGATGTACATAGGGCGATAAATGAATACGGTGATCGTGTGGCTTCATTCCGTTTTAACGAGGATAACAAGTCAGGGGTGATTAAAGTCGAACAGTCATTCGTTCAGAATTACACATACCCACAGTTTGCCAGAAGTGTTTTAAATAACTACGCCGATAAAGTAAATGAAATTTGTTCGATCGTGACACCGTTATATTTTAACATCGACGCCTTCCTCATTACTGAGAACGATTATAATAAACTCGTCGAGCACGGGATGATCGGAAATGAGATGGGCAAACTGAAGATAGAAAAGATATTCACTGAGTTCTGTTGTGTTTCATCCCGAAAGTATGTGGCGACGTTAGAGGACGGCACACAATACCTTCACTGCATCAAGAAGGAATCATACGATGAGATTAAGGCACTTTCGCAACAGTGAGACATTTATTTTTACGTTATTTAAATGTACTGGCTCATAGGTGTCGCCATTGGTCTCGTCATTATCGCGGGAAGTATTACCTACTATCTCAAACACTGTCTGAAAAAGATTAGTGCCTTCTTCCGATGAGAAAAATATATTTTTCTACCATAGAAATGTTCCCGACTGATAGCTTCTTCTTCTCTAATCTCATTAATAATATATCGTATACAATCCTCCGACAGATAGGGCTCGACACTAATAAGATGTGGGAGGCAAACAATGTAATCCGTGAGCGAGTGATGCAATGCCCCCTGTTCATGAAATCCCTCGACCTTCAGCATATAAACGAATTGAAGGAAGCATTCAATGATTTCATCGACGACTGCATCGAAGAAGTATTAAAAAGAATTGTATAAATGTAAAATTTATTTTTATAGAAATGTTCGCCCCTACCTATTCGAATGTTAACGTTCAGTTATTCGGTAATGTTACCCGTATAGAATTTACATATCGCGACGATGATGATATCCCCGAGAGATTCTGGATGATTGTAGAAAAGGACCAAGTAGCGTCGAACTGTGATAGTGCCGCATTACTGGAAGAAGTGTTTTACGAAGGAACGGGCAATAGAATATTTCTTCATCCGAAATTCTTCAATATAGGTTATCGTCACTTCTACCGTATATATAACGTATAAATTTATTTTTCGGTGGAGGTTAGATCTAACCCCATTTCTAACCCCATTTCTAACCCTAAATCTAACCCCATAAATCCTTCACTTTTGCCCCCATATATCCACTCCTTACGGGGTTAGATTCTGGGTTAGATTCTGGGTTAGATCTAACCCCAGGGTTAGAAATTATTTTTCCCCACCTTTCACTCCTCGAACTTTACATGGTCCGCCGATAAATTCATTATCATCTTCCCGTGGTGGTTCTCTAATTTTCGATACTGTTCCCACAAATCGTTTACTTTCCACGGATGCGATACTTCTTTCATCAGATCCTTAAAGTCTTCTTCACCGCATCCTTTATATAAAACCACGTCGGTGCACATTCTCTTTAAGTTTTTCAGTAAAAACTTCGTTGTCTGTCCGATGATGACGAACGTTAAATTATAATGTCTTGTCTTTGTCATGAGTCGGCATAATTCACTCTCTTTCCGCTGTAATAACGGATGCGCTGCAAAGTCGTCTAGTACAACTAAACAATTCAGTGGGTACCTCACCGTGCCATACTTATTAAATTTCTTCGCTATATATTCGACTTGCTTCTTCTTCGTCGTTAGCCCCTTCTTCTCGATTAATCGCTTCATTTCATCCTCCGGGTTCTTAAAGTTCTTCATCACATAACGATACATCGAATAATATTTCTTCTTCGTCTTAATATGTTTACGTAACCACGGCAGCAGTTCCTCATCGTTTACATAAGTTATCGGCGTCTTGATCTTCGGAGTGAATGCCATAACTGTTTTATCTAATCCTGCAGATGTCGAACAGAACAGAATCCGATTATAATATCCCTTATCGAATAATTTCTCCGACATTAGAATATGTTTTAACAGGAAATAAGTCTTACCGCTTCCCATCTTTCCGAAGAATAAATATATCCCGTTACTGCTGAACAGCCATTTAGGATGAATGGGTTCGATAAGCGCGGTATTCAATTCCGATTTATTCTTGTTCACCACTTCATCGATTACTTTGTTTACGTCGTTTTCTTCCTTCGACATTTAATAAACGTAAAAATAATATTCTTTAGTACGTAAGCTTTGTGGATATCTTATGTGTTTCAAGCATCCTCAGAGCCTCGGGGAAATCATATTTCAGTTGTTTAATATCCCCGCCTTTAGTAACGTATATCCTTTCCACAGGTGCCACGGCCTTGCTCGGATTACATCCGCATTCAATGTCGGATGTAAGAATTTCGACACTATCGGCGCCAGTGAGGAGTGTGATTAGTTCCTCCAGCGTTTCCGCCTTAGCGATAACGTATTTGTTTATAATTAACGGGTTCGACTCTAACAACTCGATGATTAAACTTAATGCCTGCACTATTTTTTCCTGGTCTTGTATCTGCGTGGTGAGCTCATTTATCCTAGATTCGGCGGTAAATGTCCCATCCTGATCTAATTTAGGCACTCCTGTTTTCAAGTTCTCGTATGGATTATCGGCGTTAAAAGTGGAAGGAACGTAGTTCCCGGGAGCATCGCTCCTAGGATATACTGGTTTCACTTCTTCCGCCTTTGGCAGAGCTCCGCGATCCTGCACTTCTTCCGATGATTCAACCGCTTTATCGCTGTGAACAGTAAGATTTATTATCTGACTCTGCGATGGACTCTGAACCTTAACGTCTGCAAGAGCGATAACTCCCTTCGATGCACTCAAATTTCGAGCCGACGATAACACTTTCGACTTCGGTACACTCATTTAATTAGCGGAAAAATAATATTTTCCCTTCAATGAAATGGATAAAATAACCCCACACGATTATATAAAACTACTAAAGGACACAAAAATTGTTAATCGTAAACACCTGCAATGGATTTATAAGATAGTTCTTTACACCAACGAGGGAGTGGTGTATAAAATCCTCATTCAATATCACTACCAGACACTAAAGAAGGCTAGGAAGTACGGAATAACATCCGAATATAATCTTATCGATAACGTCCCCCATCTCCTCCTCGATACGGAAAAAATATATTTAACGAACACTAAGATGTTCTCGTACGATCAGACGACACAAGAATTCACGATATTCGAAGGTGAAGAAATTAATTCTAAGCCCTGTTTGAGGCGATGATCTGCTCGATGGTTGCGTTAGTGATCTGAACTTGTGGAGCACCTGGTGGTTTCACTGATCTTATTTTTAGAATCGCATCCTCGAAGTAAATACCAGTCGGTGCGAGCGTCCAATCATACCTAGCTATCGGATCCGTCTGTGGTCCTGCTGGGTCTAAATCAATGTTCGCATTCCTTCTGTTTAATCTACTTCCGACTAATTCGATCTGACATGTGGAACCAGAAGATATGCCGCCCATGAAATCTTCATCGGTCGAGAATGGAACAGCTATAAAGAAGTTGCTCCTATCGCTGCAGTTATAATAATACCCAACCACTGGATCCGCTGAACCTGCAACGTATTTGTTAATCTTAACGTATGGCTGTAATGAAGACCTAAGATCATTCGGTACTGATAACAGTGCTGAGTTGTTTATATTCAAGCAATCGTAAACCATATTCGTAAATCGTGGATCTTCGACGGTATCGTATTGTTCCCTCGGGTAGAACTTGCCATCGATATTAATCTGGAATCTAATTTCGGGGTTCTCGAAGCACGTCCTTGAATGAATGTCCTTCCGGAATATGATATACATTGAATCGCAGTGTGTGAGCGTCAGAGATGCCGCACAGTTAAAATTAGGTTCCGCATGTAATTCCTTCGTGAAGTTCTTCCACTGTACGGTCTGGATCGGGAACAAAAGTGGATACTGAATATATTTCGCGCTAAGTGCATTATAAACGTCTATGGTAAGCATATAAGTAGCTAAATATAATCGGCACCTTGTTAATGTCGATGTTGTGCACTTGAAGCAATCACTGAAGAATGTAATCTGTTCCTTCCTTCCTGATTTCTGTGGTTCTTCTCCACTTCCTGTTGCCGCTACATACTCGACATACTTCCGACATTTAGAATTAATTTGCATGAACTGGTGAGGATTGCAGAAGTCCTCGATATATACACCATCACCTGGAACATACGTTATCGAATTCTTATATGTAAAGTACAACTCGAACGTGAATTTACCCATCCATCCCGGTAACCATTTCATATTCGCGAACAGTAAGAACATCGGTAATGGGATCCTAAACTTTAAATGTACGTTCTTTGTTTCTCCTGCCCTCCATCCCTCGGTGGAGATATACACACCAGGAACATTAGGATTCATTTCCCTCACCTTCTTTGATGTCGCGAATAGATCACTGTTTTCCTTCGCCTGATCCGATAATAAATTATATAAAATAAATGATTCGAAGTTAGCGTTGTTCTGTGTCTGCACTAAATCACCATTCGAATATATTCTATACTGATCTAAGGCATCGAAGGCACTCTTATATCCAGCATAAACGAATGAAGGACTGCCTGTATATCCTGCATTCGTCAGATTCGGGAGTGTTACCGGTATCGTCTGTTCAACGTAAATATAAGAATTATCTAACGATATACAGTAAAACCTTTCACACGATACATCTATGTTAGTCATACCTCCCTCAGAAACGGGGCATTGTGTACCATATGACGTCGAGATCGTGTATTCATACTGTCCGGGGATCACTTCACTAAGTCTAAAAGCTTCATCGCAGGCATTATACCATTCGGTGAGTGTCCCATCCATGGAATCGATCACTGTTGGCTGTTGATTCTGTGGCGCATTCATTTCATAGACGATAAAAATAACATTTGCAGCTGTGAATTCATCATATAAAAACATTTAATGAATCTTATTCACCCCCCTTGAGGTGGTAGTGCGGGCGGTAGTTCTTCGATTGTTGGATTCGTCGACGTTGCCGTTCGTTGCCGTTTCTTCGGCGATAATATTTTTCCCCCTGCGAGCTCTTCATACACTGTTGCGGTATTTTGCAGCCATGGGATCTCGAAATAAGCCCAGTTTCTGACATTATAATCTGAGTTTCTGAACGTTTCGAACTTTTCACACATGGCATTCTGCAAGAGATCATATTCTTCATCGCTTAAGGAAATCATATACGGATATAATTTATCGTACCAGTGATTATAGGCTTCTGTGTCCTCTTTAAGTTTGTTATGTATTGCTAGCTGTTCATTGAGTGATTGCTCCCACTTCTGTTCAATCAAGGAATCGGATACAATACCTGCTGCTTGTCTTCGGATCTTCTGGGCATAAAGATATTCTCTTGTCGCCGCTTGAGTCTGCAGCATCGCGTTCTCCTTTTCCATAATCTTTGTATCCCTCTCTGCCTTTATCGTTTTAATCTGAATATCCTTGATTTGATCGATCAGGTTCGGATCGTCTAATTGTTCCCTTAAATACTGATTCTTCGCTTTCGTGCGGTTGAATTCCTGAACCTTCTTTTTCTCGTCAATTAATGCATTTTCCTTCTGTAATTCAATCTCCAGTTTCGCATGTTCCTTAAATAGTTCCTCATCATCCGCTGTAATTACTGGTTTGCCATCTTTATCGAACTGTTCATCTCCGATTAAGTTCTTTTCTGCCTTCGCCGCTTCAATTGCTAGTTTTAGTTCTGTATTCTTGTTCCGCAGTGAATTCTTATGTGCCCTTAAATGCTTTATTCGTTCGCTCCGACTCAATAAGTCCGCATTATCTTGTTCATATGTGAAACGTGTCGCTTCTTCTTCGATGATCTGATTCTGTATTGCCTTCATATCCTTCGCAGCCTGCGGAACAAATCCTTCAACTTTCCGTTCTTCTTCTGTTCCATAGTGATATATCATCTGCGCATTTAATCTTGCTTCTGCAAATTTGTTTTCCCTCTCCGCTTTCAACTTCATCTTCTCTAATTCGGCTTTACTTTCTAATCTTAGTCTCTCTACTTCGACCTTCTTATACTCCTCGAGCGAGTTCGTAAACTCCTCACTCTTCAGCACTTCCTCCAGCGCATCTAATTCCGCCTGCTTCTCATCATTCTTCTTCTTCTGCAGTTGAATATCTGCGTACACTTTGTTTTCCGCAGCCTTTGCCTTAGCCATCGCCTCCGCGTGTTTAATGGCTTCGTACTGTGCCTTTTCTGCAGCGAGTGATTGTTCCATCTGTGTTACTTTTGATTTTGCCATCGCTTGCTCCTTCTTATACTGTAAATCGTCGTACTTCTCGAAATATTCCTCTCCCTTCTTCTTCATCTCCTGCTCTCTGTCGAACGTCTTCTTTTCATGTTTATATCTCGCCTCTAACTCTCCGATCGCTTCTTCGTCCTGTATCTTTTGGTCCAGATCTTCCCGCTTCTCCTTTAAATCCTCGATCTTCTCATTAAACCGTCGATCGTTCTCGTACTCCTTCGATTTCTTCTTATACTCTTTCTTTAGTTTTTGGATCTCATCGTCCTGTTGTTTACGTAACCGAATCTCTTCCTCTTTTTCCACTTTCAGACGTTCACGTTCTGCTTCTAATGCCTTCCTCTTCAGTCGTTCGTCCGATAACCCCTTTTCCGCCACATTTATCTGACTCCTCAGTTTATCCATCTCATTATTTTGCTGCACTTGTTGCGGTGTTGCTTGTTGCTGCGGAACCAACATCCCCATCCTCATCTTCTCCAGCATAATTTCCCTCACATTCATTCGCTTCTTCACTACCTGCTTCGATGGTGTCTTCTTGTTTCTTCGGATTTGTTTACGGATCTTCTTCCCCGCCTTAACCATTTTATAAACGTAAAAATATACTCATTCATGATCGGATATATGGTAAAGTGTCGAAAGTAGGGTAAAATTAATTTCTAACCCTGGGGTTAGATCTAACCCAGAATCTAACCCAGAATCTAACCCCGTAAGGAGTGGATATATGGGGGCAAAAGTGAAGGATTTATGGGGTTAGATTTAGGGTTAGAAATGGGGTTAGAAATGGGGTTAGATCTAACCTCACCCTGAAAAATAAATTTACCCTTTAACGCATGTTTACACGACTTCTCCATCCCCTTAATACCTGTTGTCTCATATACGCCGGCGGTGATGCTTGCACTTCTTCCTTCGCCACTCTCAACTTCTCTTCAAACGTTTCTGGTTCCTTCTTCACCTCCACCTCCTTCTTTTCCTTCTCCTCCTTCTTCACATCATCGACGGGTGCAGGTGCTGGTGCTGTTGTTTCCTCTTCATCCGCATCGATATATAAATCTTGTTTGAGGTTCTTATACTTCCTCTTCAATTTCTTGTGTTTCATCTCCATCACTTTAAACCTCGATTCTAAATCGATGACGTGCTCCATCAACAGCTGATCGTTCGTGAGCCTGTCCCTTTTCGTCTCTATCGTCTTCTGTGCGACACTTTTCTTTTCCGCCTTATGTAAAACGATCTTATGATTCCCGTTCTTGAACAACTTAACGTCGAATTTATCGTTCTGAATTCCATTCCTCGCACACTCCAGCAGGTAATCCTTATCCTTCTGCGTTAGATCACATACCCTATTCGCTTTTATAACGTATTCCGGCTTCTCGTTCGATATTTCCTCCTCTACCTCATGCTCTATTTCCTGGATCTCGTCACTTTCCGCCATTTATGTAAAAATAAATTTCCACATTACATTTTAAAGAACACTTCGATTTACTGCTTCACCTCCTCGTTGTATTGCATCCCCTACCTTATCCAGGAACGGCGTGTAAGCTCTACCTCTATCCACTACATCCCGTGCTATCTTTTCCCCTCGTCCGACAATTTCATTCGCTTTATCGCTTCCTTCCTCCAGTCGTTTCTTAAACTTACTATCCGGCAGAAGATCTATAAACTTCTTCGCTGTATCCATTCCCTTCTTGATCGCCCCCGCAACCTTTCCGATCTTACCTGGAGCTCCTGCCAGGAATCCTGATACCCCATGGATGACATTCGCAACTGGTTTTGCTATCTTCCCCACTACTCGCACCGCTCCCTTTACAGCTCCTCCTATCTTCCCTCCGACCTTCTTCACTTTATCCCACGCGCCTCTGAAAAACGATCCTAAGCCCATATTTAATACCAACAAAAATGCGGTTTTACTGTTTAATAAATGACGAAATCACAGATTTTACATTTCATCGACTCATCACATTTCAGAAGTTTCGAGAAGGCATACGAAGCCTGTAAGCGTAAGTTCCCCGATGTTCAGAAGAAAGATTTACGAAAGTGGATATCTGAAAAGTGGCACGATCACACCACACCGAACAAGCTTTACATGGTAAAAGTATTCTCTACCCGTCCGAACTGTTGGCAGATGGACTTAATGGATAACGGGCAACACACACCCCGTTACTGGTACGTATTTATAAACGTAAACACACGATACGCCGACGCTTTCCCTCTTCAATCGAAACGAGGGGATGAAATAAGAGAGGTCCTCTCTGAATTCGTCGATAAATACAAGCCGATTAAAATAACTTCCGATCAAGAAGCGGGAATTAATTCCCAGATTACGCAAGACTTCCTCGAGAACAAGAAGGTTTCAATCCAGATAGTAACAGAGCAAAACCATTCCACCCTTTCCATCGTTGATAGATTCATTCGGACATTACGTGATATGAACACACCTTCCGACAAGAGCAAACACGAATCATCACACGAAAAATACACTTTCATCTCCCCGAAACGTATGCAGAAGTTCCTCGATTCCTATAATTCCTCCTATCATACATCCATCAACTGCACCCCCGAGGAGATGCAGAACGACCCCGAACTAGAGAGAGAATATATATTTAAATGTCTCGAACAAAAGGAACGACAGGCAGGAATGAAGGATATGATCCTAAACAAAGGCGATTATGTTTTCTATCTCATCCCTCGCAATACATTAAAGAAGCGCAGATATTACACCAGTAGAGAATGTTATCGAATCGCAGAGATCAAGGGTAACATCTACACTATCATAGCTAAAGACGGTAACGTAAAGAATCTTCCCCGATATCGTTTAATCAGATGTAATCCCGATGGATCCAAACCTCCACATATTAAATTCGCGTCCACATTCCCCGGTAACTGGAACGGACTCATTCAATCTGTCATAGGTTACAACACACATTCAAACCGTTACCGCGTAATATTTACACTCCCCGACAATGAGAAAGGTTATGCTGATGTAATCCCACCATCGTATCTGTCGAAACAAGATCGGCAGGACGTCCCCACGGTTACCGGGTCAGATTCGAAATGGAAATCATCCTATAACTCCTGAAAAATTAATATCTCACCCCCGGGTTAGATCTAACCCCATTTCTAACCCCATTTCTAACCCTAAATCTAACCCCATAAATCCTTCACTTTTGCCCCCATATATCCACTCCTTACGGGGTTAGATTCTGGGTTAGATTCTGGGTTAGATCTAACCCCAGGGTTAGAAATTAATTTTACCCTACTTTCCACATTCCCCCGTTAATTATTAAACCGAACTTTACATAAAATTTAAGAACTCCCCGGGTTAGATCTGGGTTAGATTCTGGGTTAGATTCTGGGTTAGATCTAACCCCAGGGTTAGATTTTATTTTTGCCACCCATAGACCCTCCCCACAAACTTTATTCACACACCCCCACAAATTTTATTCACACATTCCCGCCAAACGTATTAATCACACATTCCCCGCCATATATTCCCGCGCTTCTTATGGTCGACCATGCGGTTTCTTTCAATCATTAAACACTTCACATTTATCATTGCACTAGAGTCAAAGGTCCTCCGAATCATACATTTTCAGCGATAAAGCCCCCATACCCCAGGTTCCACATTCCTCCGATCATTACCTCATCGAAGGGTTTTATAAATCCTTCACTTTTACCCCCATATATCCACTCTTTACGGGGTTAGATTTGGGTTAGATTCTGGGTTAGATTCTGGGTTAGATCTAACCCCGGGGTTAGAAATTAATTTTCCATACCCTCCCCTACCCTACAAACATTTTCATCCGCCGACATGTTCACTTCCTCACCTCGTCACTTTCCGCCGTAAACTCCTCCTCATCCGGTAGGATTCCCCGCCATTCCTCCTCCGATTGGATCCTATCATCAGTTCAGAGCGAAGCCAGGAGGGGGTGCAACCCCCTCATGGTGTAGCGGGCCAGTAGTAGTCTGAGAGTGAAGGAGGAGGAAATTACTTCTCGTCGTTAATGATGTAACGGATATTCGGGATAACTGTGTTTGTGGCGGGTAAAGTGATGTGTGGATCGTGTTATACATCGTAGAATCTGTCGAACTTAGGGTTGTTTCCATTTAATAATCGTTAAAATATATTAGCTATCAGGGCTGAAATGTATGGCGGGGTATGAAAGTATGGGAAAAATAATTTCTAACCCCGGGGTTAGATCTAACCCAGAATCTAACCCAGAATCTAACCCCATCAGTCCTTCAAAAATATATGATTTCATAACCTCGAAACGTAATACTTATTCTTGCTGTTCGTTACCTTAAACATTCGTGTTTCTTCGATTAATGTTTTCAGTTCTGCGATCTTTAACGTGATCCCGAATGTCTTCTTATACTTATCCTTAACGTCCGACATTTCGAACCTATCAACGGTCGGATAGTTGTTAGTTAGAAACTCCTTCATCTTGTACTTATCTTCTGCTGGCTTCTCGATGAATTCCTTATCGAGAGCCTCTTGTTCCGCCTGTTCCTCCCTCATTCGTTGAACCTCCTTTATAACGTAATTATATTTCCTTACTGTCGCCTTGCATTTCGGACATGATGGCGAGACGTTAGCGTTCGCAGAAATGATTTTACCGTTTAACTTTAATGTGAGATCTACTAACTTATGCGCATCTGATTCTAATTCACACACTTCTTCATATGAAACAGTCTCCCCTAACTTATCGTACTCGATGATATGTTTTAGTGTTAGAGCGAATGATTCGATGAGGGAGTCATACGTTTTATATTCGGTGGATTCGTAGATGCTGGCAATGAGTGAGTCCATCTTCTCATACTGTTTATCGTACATCTTATGATTGCAATGAAACCCGATGAAGTCATAGTTTGCTTTTCGAATGAATTTCTTAATCTCTGCCGAATCTCCTTTTAATACCTCTATCTCCTCGAACTCTGGAATTACTGGTTTTACTTTGACGAACTCGACTAATTTCGGAAGTTTCGATAGAATTAAATTTATCTTGTCGAGATATGATTTATGCTTCTCGATATTCACCGAGTAGTTTATATTATGATCGAGGATATCCTTTTTAAGTTCTGCCATCTTTATCTGGTATGAGTTGGTTAAACACATGCTGGCACCGATGGTGAGGTCGTTGATGCTGATGGACTGTGGGACGGACGATAACATTTTCTCATCGTAAATCTGGAGTGTCATTTAAGAGGAAATAAAAAATAAAATAAATAAAATAAATACGGCTAATTTATCGGACTGAAGAAATGGGGTATTTTATCCACTCCTGAGGGGGTTAGATTCTGGGTTAGATTCTGGGTTAGATCTAACCCCTGGGTTAGAAATTAATTTTACCCTACTTTTACCACGAAGTGCGAATCTTCACTTCGTCGAAAATGCTCTGAAAATCATGATATCAGGGGTAAAAATAGCGGTTTACCCGTAGAATTTCACGAAGTGCGAATCTTCACTTCGTCGAAAAATAACGTTCAGAAGAAGCGATAGTGGAAGAATTTAATCATCTCGCCCTCTTCATTCCTGAAATAATCGGCGTGTAAATCGAATACTATCTCCTTTGTTTTACATGTAAACGTTCTCATCGATGAGTTCGAGATGTGTATATATACCTGATCCTCACCGAATGAATACACTTTATCGTCAACTGTTATATCTCTTATGTTTATATCGTAAACGTAGTTATCGAACGTGTAAGAACTGAAAAAAGAGATGGAGAAAGCAACGGTTATTATGATTTCCCACCGGATCACATCTCTTATGCAGGCTGACTGTATTATTGTGATGGACAAGGGAGAAATCCAGCAGATGGGTACCCATGAGGAACTGATCCACCAGGAGGGACCATACAAAGACATTTATGAGATTCAGATGAACAGTGACATCCGTCTCATGGAAGGAGGTGCAATGTGCGGATAGAAGAAAAAGAATATACAAAATCCATTGATATTTCCATCTGGAAAAAGGTTTTCCCTTTCCTTGCACCCCGGAAAAATGTGCTGATTATGGTAATTGTGATGAATATTCTCTGCTCCGTAGTGGATATTATCATGCCGTTATTTCAGCGACAGGCCATTGATTCCTTTATCGAGAAAAATACTCTGGCAGGACTTGGAGGATTTATTGCGCTGTATATTGCAGTGATCGTCTTTCAGATGTGGTCCGTCATCTGTTTCACCAGAGGCTGCATGACACTTGATGTGGAAACAGGCCGTGATATGAAAAGGGCATTGTTTGTTCATCTTCAGAAGCTGTCTTTTTCCTACTACAATGCAACTCCGGTTGGATATATCCTGTCCAGGGTAATGAACGACGTAGCCAGGATCACAGAGTTGATCGCCTGGGATGTGATCGATATGCTGTGGGCTATCTTTTATGTAGTGGGTGTGTTTGTTGCAATGCTGTTTCTGAACTGGAAACTGGCTCTGGTGATCATGCTGATCGTTCCAGCTATTGCAGTTCTTACCTGGTATTTTCAGAATAAGATCCTCACATGGAACCGTCAGGTGAGAAAAATCAATTCCAAGATCACAAGTGGCTACAACGAAGGAATTATGGGCGCGAAAACTGTGAAATCCCTGGTTGTGGAGGAGAAAAACTTCCGGGAGTTTGCTTCTGTCACTGAGGAGATGAGAAGTGCGTCTATCAAGGCTGCCAGATTAAATGCAATTTATATTCCGCTGGTAGTTTTCTTTGGAGCTCTGGCAACTGCCCTTGTACTGGAGCGTGGCGGCACTATGGTTCTGAATGGAAGTATGGACATAGGAACACTTGCTGCATTTACTGCATATGCAGTTGGAATTTTTGAACCAATTCAGAGACTTGCAGGAATTTTGTCCCAGTGCATTTCTGCTCAGGCCAATATTGAGCGAGTGACTTCTCTTCTGGAGGAGAAGCCCCAAGTGGTAGACTCCCCAGAGGTTCTGGAAAAGTATGGAGATTTCTTTGATCCCCACAAGGAGAACTGGGAACCCATTAAAGGCGACATTGAGTTTGAAAACGTTTCATTCCAGTATCCCGATGGAAAAGAAGAGGTGCTCAGCAACTTCAACCTGAAAATTCCGGCTGGTACCAATGTGGCAACTGTCTCTTATACACATCTGACGCTGCC
>ENA-OYYH01000662-OYYH01000662.1-human-gut-metagenome-genome-assembly--contig:-NODE-662-length-16010-cov-12.765653_pt1 | contig 16010 bp, 15 predicted proteins | sample MGYA00243245_ERZ653439 | MGnify/ENA primary metagenome ERZ653439 (study PRJEB26926, sample SAMN06165028) | human gut metagenome | biome: ENVO:00009003; feature: ENVO:2100002; material: ENVO:00002003... | reverse complement strand
GCTTCTTCAACGAAGTATACGTCTCGCCGGAGCTGAAGCAGTTCAGCTGGCAGGGGCTGTATGAGCTCATCAAAGGCCGCAAGACCGACCCCAAGGAGGGCAGTTACACCACCTACCTGTTTGAAAAGGGCAAGGAGAAGATCCTGAAAAAGGTGGGCGAGGAGTGCACCGAGGTCATCATTGCGGGCGAAAAGGAAGACAAAGCCGAGACCATCTATGAGATCAGCGACTTGGCATATCATGTGCTGGTGCTGATGGTTCAGGCGGGCATCACGGTGGAGGACATCACCCGTGAGCTGGAGAAGCGACATGTCATTGACCACAAGGTCAAACAGGAAAGGATGCAGTGAGTTTTTTATGGCAGATTATAAGAAGTCCAGCGTTCATTGCCACTCGACGATGTGCGACGGCAGAAATACCTTGCAGGAGATGGCCAGCGCCGCCTGTGCGCAGGGCTTGACCACACTGGGCTTCTCCGGCCATAGCTACACCCAGCGTGACCGCGAATACTGCATGAGCCCCAGCCGCACGGCTCAGTACAAGGCCACCATCGCGAAGCTCAAGGCCGAATACAAGGGCAAGGTGGATATCCTCTGCGGCATCGAGTGGGACTCTCTGAGCGAGGATAAGCCCGAAAGTTACGATTACTGGATCGGTGCGGCGCACCATCTGTACGGCAAGAACACCGGCAAGTATTACGAGATCGACTTCCGCCCGCAGGATCTGCACGACTGCATTTTCGACGATTTCGGCGGCGATGCGCTGGCCGCAGTGGAAGCTTACTTTGCCGAGGTGGAGAAGGTGGCTGCCAAGGGCCCGGACATTCTGGCCCACATCGACCTCATCAAGAAGCTGAACGGTGAGGGTGAGTTCTTCGACGAGGAGGACCCCCGCTATAAGGCCGCCGCCCTCAAGGCACTGGCCGTGGCCAAGGAGCATGACTGCCGCCTTGAGGTGAACACCGGCGGCGTCTACCGCGGCTACCGCAAGGATTTCTACCCCGGCGCATGGCTGCTGGGCGAGTGGCAGAAGATGGGCGGCAAGGTCATCATCACCGCCGACGCCCACGACACCGCCAGCCTGACCTTCGACTTCGACGAGGCCGCTGCTGCCATCAAGGCAGCAGGTTTCACCAGCGTCGAAGTGCTGACCGCCAACGGCTTCGAATCGCAGGAGCTGTGATCAAAAATCAGAAAAATGCGATGACCCTCTCCGCCTTCGGCGGGGAGGGTCATTTTCCGGCTCATAGGGGCCGGACAGGAGGAACTGCATGACCCAGACCGCAAGAAAACCGCTTTTCAATATGAATGTGGACCTGATGCACGGGCCGATCTTCCAGCGCCTTGTCATCTTTATGCTGCCCATCTTCGTGTCGAACCTGTTCCAGCAATTGTACAACACGGTGGATACCATGATCGTGGGCAACGTGCTGGGCGACACCGCCCTCGCCGCCATTGGCTCCTGCGGCTCGATCTACGAGCTTTTGGTCGGTTTCGGCCTCGGCATCGGAAACGGCCTTGCCATCGTTGCAGCGCGCTCCTACGGGGCGCAGGACGACGATCTGCTCAAGAAGACCGTGGCGGGCTCTCTCGTCATCGGCCTGATCGCCTCCCTCTGCATTACGCTGGCGGGCGCGGTGGGGCTGCGCCCGCTGCTGGTGCTGCTGGACACCCCGGCGGAGATTCTGGAAGACGCCTACCGCTACATCATCGTCATCGATTACGGCGTCATGGTCATGTTTGCATACAACCTGTGCGCCGGTCTGCTCCGGGCCATCGGCAACAGCTTTATGCCGCTGGTCTTCCTGCTCCTCTCGTCGGGCCTGAACATCCTGCTGGACCTGCTCTTCATCGCGAAGATGGGCATGGGCGTGCAGGGCGCGGCCGTGGCCACCGTCATCTCGCAGGGCGTGTCCGTCCTGCTCTGCATCCTCTACGTCTTCGCCAAGGTGAAGCTTCTCCTCCCGGAGAAAAAGCACTTCAAAGTCGGCCAGCACCTGTACTGGGAGCTGTTCAGCCAGAGCATCTGCATGGGCCTGATGAGCAGCATCGTCTCGGCGGGCTCGGTGGTCCTGCAATACGGCATCAACGGTCTGGGCACGATGGTCATCGCGGGCCACACCGCCGGCCGCAAGATGTTCATGTTCACGGATATGCCGCTGCTGAGCATGGCGTCGGCGGGTTCGACCTTCGTTTCCCAGAACTGCGGTGCGGGCCAGCCGGACCGCGTCCGCAAGGGCATGAAGGAAATTTACCTCTACTCGGTCGTGGTGGCGGTCCTCGCCGTCCTGCTCATGCGGGCGGCGGCTCCGTGGATGGTGGCCTTCGTCTCCGGTTCCAGCGAGCCGGTGGTGCTGGAAAACGGCGCACGGTATCTGCTCTGGAACGCGCCGTTCTACGCGGTGCTGGGCGTCCTGCTCTCCACCCGCTATGCGCTGCAGAGCCTCGGCAACAAGGTGCTGCCCCTCTTCTCCAGCGTCATCGAGCTGGTGGGCAAGATCATCTTCGTCCTGCTCCTGATCCCGAAATTCGCGTACAACGCCGTCATCCTCTGCGAGCCGATCATCTGGTGCTTCATGGCGGTCTATCTCGTCACTGTTTACCTGCATGACCCGTTCGTGTTCCCGAAGAAAAAGTAAGTGAATAACGCAAAAAAGAGGCCGCACGCGCGGTCTCTTTTTGGTTCGAGAAAACCCCGCCGCACGGGAACAGAGGAGTGTCCGGTGCGGCGGGGCAGAAGAGGTCGGTCAAAAAGAATCTGTGGAAAGCAGCCTGTTACAGTGCCGAGTAACCGAAGCTGTTGACGAGGGCGTCGATGTGCTGGCCCGCCTTGCACAGGGGGCATTCGCGGGAATCGAAGCTGGCGTAATCGGGGAGGCTGGACGGGTCAAAGATGGAAGTGACCGGGATGCCGAGGCACTCGCTGGTGGTAGCGAAGATGGCGGACAGACCCGCGACCATGCCGCCGTAATAGTTCACGGCCTCGATGGCAGCCTGTGCGGTGTAGCCGGTGGTGATGGAAGCCGCCAAGATCAGCACATGCTTGCCCTTGACCATGGGGGCGAGGTTGTCGCGCAGGATGATCTGGCTGCCGGTGGTGTACTCCGGGGTGATGACGTAGATGGTCTGGTGGGCGTTCATGTTGGAGAAGCCGTCCTTGGTCAGCTCGTTGGCAAGGCAGGTGCCGATGACCTGTGTGCCGTCCAAGCAGAGCACGGTGTCCACGATGGTATTATGCTGATAGGCGGCCACCAGTTCCTTTGCCACGGCCTTTGCCTCGGACAGACGGGATTTCTGGGTGGTCACATCGATGTAGTAGTTGATGTGGCTGTGGCTGGTGGCGAAATGGCCCTTTGCCACACGCAGGAACAGACTGCTCTTGTTGGTGGGAAGTTTTACCATGTTGATCATAACTGCAACACTCCTGTTCTACAAAAGTCCGGCGTCATTCCGGTTCCGGGCGGAAAACAAACAGCGCGGCGGCATGTGCTGAGCCGCTGCGCTCCCATCCTTTTCCATGTCTCTATTGTAAAGGAAAAGGATGCTGTGCACAAGATACAAAACTGCCGAAAATGGAAAGCAAATTTAAGATGTTTTGCCAAGGAGCGGGCAAACAAAAACCGCCCGGAACGGGTCCGGGCGGTGAGAATGCAGCTAATCGAGAAAAATCAGGTCGTGGTACTGGTTGTGGAAGCACTGCTCTCTTTCTTGGAAACGGTCAGCTTCCAGTTCAGAGAGTACTCGTTGTACTGCAGATCGGGGCAGTAGGTCAGGACGACAACATCGCCTGCCTTTAAAGTAACGTCCTGTACGGTAACCTTACCATAAACAGAAGAGCCCTTCTTCAGATTGGTGTCCTTCAGCGCATCCTCAATCGTTACAGAGTACTTTTTGACGTTTTTTCCATCACTGCTGGTGACGACCACCTTGAAATTATCAGGAGTGACATAGATGGGGTTGGTGCGGTTGTTGGTGATCTTCATGGGGAATTCAATGGTCGTGGTCGTACCGGTGACGTCGGGAGCGGTGTACTTCTTGCTCTTGTCGTCATAATTGCCCATTGCGGCGGTCACCTGCAGGACGGTCAGCTCACCTGCGCCCTCTTTGAGCAGGTTGTAGGAATCGCCGGAGTTCTTGCAGCCGGTGAACAGGCTTGCGCCCGCCAGAGCGACGGCAGCGACAGCGGTGTACTTCATGAAATTACGGCGGGAAAACTCGAAAGACATGATGGTTCCTCCTTTTATATGGGATCACATATCATTTGCCAAAAGGCCTTGCCTATACAATAGGCGAAAAATGGGCGGATGTCAATGGTTTTCACAGATTTTTTGAGAACAAAAACGGCTCAAGGAAACCCGATGCGACGAAATTTCGTCCCCCGGAACTCAGGAATTCGACAGGTCGGAAGCGCTCATCGAGAAGGTGAGGGTCTTGCCGGAAACGAAGGTCGGGGTGTAGGTCACGGTCATCTGCTGCCAATCGGCGGGGACCATGCAGACCAGCTCGATGTAGCCGGAACCCTGCGGGGGCAGATTCGGGGAATCGTTGAAGGTCTCGGTGGCGCTGTCGTACAGAGCGACATAAGCGCCGGCCTCGGCGGTCTGGCCGTCCACGGTCACGGCAAAGTCGGTGGTGGAGGCGGACAGAGCGTGGAAATAGGGGGCAGTGTTGGCGGCCTTGAGCTCCTCGGTGTTCAGCGGGTAAGCAGCGTCGATCTCAAGGACGTTCTGGGCACCGATGGCCATGGTATCGGTCTTGGAGCGGTTGACGGCGGTGACCAGAATGGCAACGTACTTGCTGCCGGGCACATCGGGCGCGTCGGCCAGCGTGAAGACGCTGGTGAGCTGGACGGCCAGATTGTTCCAGTTGCTGATCTTATCACCGACCTTGACTTCCACAGAATTGCTGCTGGAAGACTGGCAGCCGCCCAGCACGGAAGCGGCGCCCAGTGCGAGTGCAGAAGCGCCGGAGACCTTCAGGAAGGAGCGGCGGGAGATCTTGTTCGACATAAAAAACTGCCTCCTTATCAAATGGCAATGTCTTTTTCTTCTCTGGTTCGTTTATAACATCTTTTGGAACGGAGCGCAACCCTTTTCGGCAAAAATTAACACGAGTTTCACATGCGGGACCATCACTGCTCCGGGCTGATGCCCTTGACGCGGGTCTCGCTGGTCTTGACCAGATTGAGCAGACTGGGGGTGTACAGCGGGAATTCGCGGGTCAGGCTCTCGGTGGTCATGGCAAGGCAGGACGGGTCCTTGACTCCCTCGCCCGTGCCCACGTCCTCCCCGGCCAGCAGGGCTTCGACATTGGCTTCGTTCATCTGCATCACGGCGCTGGAGTAGCCGGGCCAGCGGCGGGCCTCCACGCTGAACAGGCTGGGCGCGTTGTGAGGCTCGGCGGAGTAGAGCAGCCGGAACATCTTGGCCACCGCCATCATCAGGTAGCTGCTGACCTCGGTGGTCAGGGCTTTGCTGTGGCATTCGGCGATCTTGGCGTAGAGGACATTCAGGCTGTTGGAGATCAGCTTTTTGTTCATGGTGGGCAGGACGCTGCCGTGGTAGACGTTGTCCTTCATCTTGTCGGGGTTGGGCAGCTCGTCGGCGGTCAGCATCATGCCGTTGCGCTCCGCCGAGCGGCCCAGCAGATAATCGCAGGATACATTATAGTAATCTGCCACGCGGACCACGAAATCCAGACCGCACTCGCGGATACCCTTTTCGTAGTGGGAGAGCAGCGCCTGCGAGACGCCGAGATCCTCCGCCGCCTGCTTTTGGGTGATGCCGCGCTCCTTGCGCAGCAGTTTGATGATACGATTGAATTCCATGATCTTTGGCTCCTCAGTGAAAATATGAGACTTCTTTGATTTTTGGTTTACAGCATGTTGATTATACACAACGGAAAACGACTTGTAAAGCGAGCAAAATGACGGAATTTCCTGTCGGATTTCGTCATTTTTGTCAAAGGTCTTGCTCAAACCACCATATCTATGTTAAACTAAGAAGAAACTGGTGTATATTTTGTGCTGCGCGGAAAGGGCAGACTGCCCGCTGCGCACAAAAATTTTAGCACAATGCGACGAACTTTGCGAAAATCGAGGTGTTTTTGACGATGAAAACATTTAAGCTGCATCTCATCCGCCACGGCATCACGGCCGGAAACCTGCAGGGGCTGTACATCGGCAGCGGCACGGACATCCCCCTGTGCGACGAGGGACGCGCCCAGCTGGCCGACCTGAAGGAGCGGTTCGAGTATCCGCAGGTGGACACTGTTTTCTCCTCGCCGCTGATGCGCGCGGTGGAAACGGCGAACATCCTCTTCCCCAACGCGACCCATCAGTTCTCGGTCCACGACCTGCGGGAGGCGGGCTTCGGCGTTTTCGAGAACCGCCCCGTCAAGGAGCTGGTCAAGGATGAGGACTTCAAGAAGTGGATCACCCCCGGCTCCGGCTTCGTGCCCGAAGGAGCCGAGCCCACCGAGAAGTTCCACGCCCGCTGCTCCGAGACGCTGCTCAAGCTGTTTGAGTATATGATCCGGATGGACGTTACCGAGGCGGCTTGTGTGACCCACGGCGGCGTCATCATGAGTATGCTCAGCCAGCGGGCCCTGCCCAGCCGCCACCCGGAACAGTGGATGGCCGACCCCGGCTGCGGCTACACCGTCCAGACCGACGTTCAGCTCTGGATGCGGGACCGCCTTGTGGAGGCCATCGACATCGTGCCCTTCGGCTACGCCGACACCCTGCGCGGTCAGGCCGAGAACGAAGAAAACGAAGCGTTTGAATAAGGCTTGGTAAAATTCCGGGCAAATCCCTTGACAGGCTGCCCGGAATTTACTATTGTATAAGGAGAACTATTCCGTTAGGAGGAATCCCCGATGTCCCAATCCCTGTCCCGCCGCTCGTTCCTGAAATGTGCCGGTTCCGGTGCGGTCAGTCTGGCTGCCGCCCTGCTCACCGGCGTTTCGGCTGCGGCACTGGCCCCCTGTTATGAGGGCGAACCGGCTCTGCTGGACGGCAAGGCTGCCGTCGAGCTGCTGGGTTATGCCCCTGCGCCGGAGCTGGGCAGCACCCTTGTGTACCTGTCGGTGGAGAACCTCTCGGCCAAGGCGCTGGCCGTCGGCACGAGCTATCTGCAGAGCCGCGATATGACCACCACCGACCAGTTGTACCGGCTGGGCACGGGGCTGACGGCGGTCTGCGATGGCAAGGCCGTCCGCTGCGGCAGCTTCGCCGCCCCGCTCTACGGCGAAAATGCAGCAGACGCCTCGGCCTTTACGCTGAATCTGGCCGCGGGCCGCGGGGCCATGCTCCACTGCTTCTGTGAGACGCCGGAGGACTGGACCACGCTGGAACTGACCTACCAGCCCGATTTTGCTTCCGGCCAGACCATGCACTTCGTGGTGCGCCGGGAGGTGGACGAAGTCCAGCTGGGCGCCGTCCCCACCACCCCCGCCGAGGTCGGCAGCGTGGTGGACTTGTAACAGAAAACGAAAAAACACCCTCGTGAGCTGCACACACAGCCCGCGAGGGTGTTTTTGGTCGTCAGGGATTGATGGAAGTGGAGTCCGCCTCGGTGGCGAGCGCAGGGGTCAGGCTCTCCCCGGCGGAGTTCAGCACCATGAGCTCCTGCCCGGTGAGGCTGGAGACAAGGGCAATGTAGCTGCTGCCCGCGGTCAGGGTCAGCGGCTGGCCGTCGGCGTCGTAGAAGAAAAAGGTGGTGTCGCTGCCCTGCGTCCATGTGATCGGCCACAGATGCCCGCCGTTGAGCCAGACCCCGCCGCCCATGGTCAGGTCGTAGTCGAGGGTCAGGCCGTCGTCCCGCAGGGCCGAGGCGCTGAACAGGACGAGCAGGTTGTCGAAGCCCGCCTGCTGGCCGTTGTTGGCATCGAGCTGGGGCGTGCCGTCGGCGTGGAGCATCTTGTAGGTGCTGCTGTCGGCATCGTAGGAAAAGCCGGTGGCGTTGGAGGCGTCGAACTGCACGCGGACGCTGACCGCGTCGGACGCTGCGGCGTCCGGCAGGTGGCCCTTGGTCTGCTGGGGCAGCAGGGCCGGGACCGAGAGAACGGTGGTCTCCGTCTCGCTTTCGCTGGTGCCGCTGGCGGCTGCGTCGGTCAGGCGGGATTCCGTCAGCACCGAAGAGATGTTCAGCTTGCCCAGCACTCCGGCCAAGGCGCTGCCGCTGGTGTACCACAGGGGGCTGTTGCTCCATGCGCCATCGCAGGAGAAGGCGTTGGTGCCGGTCTCCAAGGCGTCCACGGCCCGCAGGGAGTAGTAATCGAGATAGTTCTGGTCAAAGGATCCGCCGCCGCGCTGGACGGGCAGCACCTGCTGGCCTACCAGAAGCCGCCAGTACAGGTCCTGCCCGGCGCTGACCGGGCCGACCTGCGGCACCGCGTCCACGGCGGGGTAGACCAGACAGAGGCTGGTGGGCGTCTGGGTCTCGGTCAGGGCTTGCAGCACCACCGACGCCGTGGAAAGCCCCCACTGAATCGTGCTGGAAGGATCGTTTTCAATGGTGACCGCCACCGGCCGCTGCCCCGGCCAGAGCAGTTCCTGCCCGGTGAGGGGGTCGGCGGGCGTGTCGGACTCAGCCGCATCCCGCGCGGGGGCGCAGCCGGCCAAAAGCGCGGCGCAGAGCGCAAGGCACAAAGCAGTCCGCTTCCAAAATTTCATGTTGTTCCTCTTCTGCCCCGAAGGGCGGGTGATTTACTGGTAGCTGAAATTGGCCCACTCGTCGTCGTCCACGAGGGCAAAGTAGGTCTTGCCACGGTTCAGGGTCATCTCCTCGCCGCTGTCGGTGTAGAGCTTCAGGGGCTGGGTGGGGTGGTTCTTTTCCCAGCGGCCGGTCTGGACGCCGCCGCGGGTGAACAGGTAGGCCTCGCCGCCCTGCACGTACTGAACCTCCTGCACATCGTGGGAGTCGCCCGCGTAGGCCGCAATGTTGGCAAAGCAGACCACCACATTGTCGAAGGCCAGCTGCTTGCCGGTCAGCTCGTCCACCGTGGACTCGAACTTTTTGGTGCGGTTGCTGTACATCGACATCTTATAGTTTTTGTTCCAACTGTTGTAGGCGAAGCTCGTCTTGTAGCTGGCCGAGTGGGTGATGCTGATGCTCTTGGCGGCGGGGGTGCCCTCAAGGGTGTTCACGGCCTTGGTACGGTAGTCGGCAAAGCGGAAGAAGGTGCCCTCATACGGGTAGCTCAGGCTGATGCCAGCATCGTTGGCCGCCTGTTTGATCTCCTTGGCGGAGGTGAACTCGGTGTGCTCGTAGGCGACGTTCTCACTGCGCTTGATGCGGTGGGCCACATGGGGATGGATCGGGGTGTTGAAGTAGCTCTTGCCGCCAATGTTCAGGCCGGAGTAGTTGTAGACGTTGATGAACTGGGTGCAGAAAATGCTTTCACCGTCGTGGTAATACAGGGCGTTCCACGGCATGAGCAGCTGCAAAAACTGGTCGCGGCCGGAGCGGATGGGGCCGATCTCCGGGATGTTGTCCACGCTGGAATACACCGCGCAGAAGCGGGTGATGCCGCCCTCGACCTTGCTCTCGATGAGCAGGTCGGCGGAGGCGATGCCGCGCTGGGGGCGGGCGTTCTGCCTTTCAGAGTTGCAGATGTTGTTGACCATGACGCCCACGATCCGCTCGTTGCCGCTGCGCTCTTCGCCAGTCAGGGGATTGGCATCATAGCTCGGCATCACGCCGAAGCCGGGGTCGAGCGGCTCGCTCACGGGCAGGGAGGAGGCGGCCATCTCAGAGGACGCCTCACTGGAGGCGGCTGACGACGCAGCCGACGAATCAGCGGGCGAGACGCGCAGCACCTTCTGCATCCACGCGGGCAGACTGCTGCCCAGCGAAGCATTGCCGGTGGGAGTGCAGCCGGTCAGCGCCAGCCAAGCGGCCGCCAGCCCGGAGTAACGAAGTACGGACCGTCGAGAAATTTTCATACGAAACAGACCTCCTATTGCATCGACCGGGCGTGCACTTCTCCGCGCCTCCGCCCGCCGGGATCGGCATACAGTGTACATGATTTGATTGTACTGATTCTTGCCGGATTTGTAAAGGGGAAGTTCGTGCCAGCGCCCGCAGATTTTGTGAAAGAAAGTTTTTTGCCCCGAAGGCTTGCTTTTTTGCGGCGGGTATGGTAATATAATACGGCAATATTTTGAATATTGTATCAGTATCGTATGCGCTCGTAGCTCAGCCGGTAGAGCATCTGACTTTTAATCAGAGGGCCAGGGATTCGAGTTCCCTCGAGCGCACCAAAATCCCACGAAGAATCGTAAGATTCCTCGTGGGATTTTCCTTTTATACGCCATTTGCACGGTCTCTGCACGGTTTTCACATCACCGCCAGAGATCATCAGCTGGTAGGTGGCGCTGGAATGCCGCAGACCGTGGAACACGATCTTCTCAAACTCCGGGTGCGTATGCAACAGCGTTGAATTGCATATCGAAAATTGCTGTTTTAACGTTCCACTGATTTTTTGCCTTGCGATCAAGAAAGCACTTCCGATAAACACTCTACATTGAAAATGCAATCGTACACTGCTATAATAAAATTGTGGTATTATCACCAAAAATTCAAGATACAAAGCGTTTGCGATTGGCAAACATTCAGGAGGAACGCATGGTAACAGGAGCCATTAAAAATAAGGTAGACAAAATCTGGACAGACATCTGGGCAGGCGGCATCACCAATCCGCTGACCGTCATTGAACAGCTGACCTATCTCATGTTCATCCGGTCACTGGACGAGAAAGAGCTTGCCACCGAAGATTTTGAGAACATGGCGGGCGAAAAGATGGAGCACATCTTCCCGGTCAGCGAAGCCGGACAATCTATGCGGTGGAGCCGCTTCAAGGATAAAGACTCCCGCGAAATTTTCCTGACCATGCAGCAGCGGGTGTTCCCGGCCATCAAAAAGATGAAGTATGGCCGTCTGCCGGACTTTGATGCGAACGGCGAGCTGGTGGAAATCGAGGACGACCCCACCCGCCCGGACGAGGGCAACACCGCCTTTGCGCGGTACATGGACGACGCCATGTTCCTCATTCCCACGCCGCAGGTGCTGCAAAAGATCATCACCGGGCTGGAGGATCTCTACACCCACGACATCGCCGACCTTGATATGCAGGGCGACCTGTACGAGTATATGCTGGGCAAGCTGGCAACCGCAGGGCAGAACGGCCAGTTCCGCACGCCCAAGCACATCCGCGACATGATGGTGGAACTGGTGCAGCCCACGCCGGACGACTTCATCTGCGACCCCGCCTGCGGCACGGCGGGCTTTCTGGTGTCCAGTGCACAGTACCTCCGCGCCCACTACGAGGACAGCATGACCCCGGAGCAGTGGCAGCATTTTGCCGGCCCGATGTTCACCGGCTTTGACACGGACCGCACCATGCTGCGCATTTCGACCATGAACCTGATGCTCCACTCCATCACGAACCCGGAAATCGACTACAAGGACAGCGTGTCGAAGCAAAACTCCATTTGCAGCAAGTACACCATCTGCCTTGCGAACCCGCCGTTCAAGGGCACTGTGGATGCCGAGAGCATCAACGACGACCTGAAAGCCGTCACCAACACCAAAAAGACAGAATTGCTTTTCCTTGCGCTCTTCCTGCGGATGCTCAAAACCGGCGGACGCTGCGCCTGCATCGTGCCGGACGGCGTGCTGTTCGGTTCCAGCAAAGCGCACCAGAGCATCCGAAAAGAACTGATTGAAAACCACCAGCTGCGGGCGGTCATTTCCATGCCCTCCGGCGTGTTCAAGCCCTACGCAGGCGTGTCCACAGCGGTGCTGGTGTTTACCAAGACCGGCGCGGGCGGTACCGATAAGGTGTGGTTCTACGATATGAAAGCCGACGGCCTCTCGCTGGACGACAAGCGCACCGAGGTGAAGGAGAACGACATCCCGGACATCATCGCCCGGTTCCATAACCTCGACGCCGAAACTGACCGCAAGCGCACCGAGCAGAGTTTCTTTGTGCCCAAAGAAGAAATTGCCGCCAACGGGTACGATTTGTCCATCAATAAGTATAAAGAGACCGAGTATGTGCCGGTGGAGTACCCCTCGACCACGGAAATTCTTGCCGACCTGCATGAGCTGGAAATGGAGATCACCAAGGGTCTGGCAGAGTTGGAGGAGATGGTGTGATGAATCAATGGAAATATGTTAAATTGGGAGAGGTGTGTACCGTTGAGCGCGGTGGTTCACCACGGCCTATCGATGATTTTATAACGACCGACGAAAACGGTATTAATTGGATAAAAATAGGTGATGCTGATGAATCCATGTATATCACTAAAACGGCGCAAAGAATAAAACCCGAGGGCATGAAAAAATCTCGTTATGTGAAACCCGGAGATTTTTTATTATCCAATTCCATGAGTTTTGGTAGACCTTACATTCTAAAAATTGATGGTTGCATCCACGACGGATGGCTTGTTTTACGAGATGAAAACAATGTTTTCGATAAAAAATTTCTATATTACTACTTGAGCGCTCCGATTACTTATAAAAAGTTCAAATCAATGGCGGTTGGTGGTGTCGTCAACAATTTGAATAGCGATATGGTTCGCAAAGTTCGCGTTCCTATACCATCTCAGGAAGAACAGCATCGAATTTCAGACAGGCTGGATAAAGTAAGTAACGTAATCTTTCTGCGCAACCAGCAACTTGATAAACTGGACGAGCTGGTAAAGGCACGATTTGTGGAGATGTTTGGAGATCCAGTAAGCAATCCTCTTAATTGGCCAACTGCTGAGCTTGGAAAACGATGTGAAATAATAACTGGAAATACTCCATCTCGCGCAGAACCAGAAAATTATGGAACATTTATTGAATGGATAAAATCTGATAACATCAACACTCCTTCAACATTTCTTACCGAGGCTCAAGAGCGTTTATCAGAAATTGGCTTTCAAAAATGTCGCTTTGTTGAATCGGGAAGCTTGTTAATGACATGCATTGCAGGAAGTCTTAACTGCATTGGAAATGTTGCGGTAGTGAATCGAAGAGTTGCATTTAATCAACAAATCAATGCGATTACCCCAACTCATGATAATGTTCTATATCTTTATTGGCTTATGATTTTATCAAAACCTACTATTCATAGAACTATCAATATGGCGCTTAAGGGCATCTTGAGCAAAAGTCAGCTCTCTTCAATTAAATTTCCATTTCCGCCTCTTCCCCTTCAAAACCAGTTTGCCGCTTTTGTAGAGCGAGTAGACCAGCAGAAGCAGACCGTACAGCAGAGCCTTGAAAAGCTGGAACTGATGAAAAAGGCACTGATGCAGGAGTATTTTGGGTAACTCCCTCAGTCACCTTCGGTGCCAGCTCCCTCTGGGAGGGAGCCTTTTGACGAAGAGGGAGAGTTTCCGGCCCGAAGAAAAGCCTCCCTCCTAGAGGGAGGTGACACGGCGTTAGCCGTGACGGAGGGAGTGAGCTATCATGTCATTACCATATCAGGGAAAATTGATTCCCCGTGCAAAAGAACTGCGCAAAGAGGCAACAAAACAGGAAAATCGGCTTTGGTATGACTTCCTTCGCGGCTATCCGGTACGCTTTCAGCGCCAGAAAACGATTGACAGCTTTATTGCGGACTTCTACTGTCATGCGGCCAGACTGGTAATAGAGGTGGATGGTTCCCAGCATTACGATGAGCAAGGGCTGGCCTACGACAAAGAGCGCTCTGCCATTTTTGCGGAATACGGTGTAAAAGTGATTCGCTTTTCCAATATGGAAATAGAGAAGAACTTTCAAGAAGTATGCAATGCAATTGAGCGGGAAACGAAAAAGCGAATGCAGGAGATGTGAACTCCCTCAGTCAAAGCCTAGCGGCTTTGCCAGCTCCCTCTGGGAGGGAGCCTTTGGCGTAGCGGTGGGGCAAAAGCCTCCCTCCTAGAGGGAGGTGGCACGGCGAAGCCGTGACGGAGGGAGTGAGCCGCAGGGCCTTGAGAAGCTGGAACTGATGAAAAAGGCACTGATGCAGGAATATTTTGGGTAACTATGGATGGAAAATTGGAATCAGACTCATAGATGGAGGTGATAGAATGAAAATGGTTGATGATGAGATAATAAAAATGCTTCAAGAAAAGGTAGCAAAAGGAGAGCTTCCCCCGATTTATGCTATGCCTGATGCAGTGGAAGCAATGATTGAGCATGACGAGAAGGTGAAGCAGCAAAAAGGATGGTTTGAAAAGTATCCTCTGATAAAAACAGGGAAAGTACCGATTGAAAATTTTAATGATAAGGTATTACCCAAATTATCAAAAAAAGCAGTTGATTACGGATTTCAGATTTTACTGATACAGTTGGTAGCTGAACTTGACATTACAAACGAAAACATTGTTGAATATTGTGATCTTTGGAAAGAAATACGAACCCAAAGTGGACGTTTTTTGATTGAAAACAGCCATTTGAACTTTAAAGAAAGCCATCTTGGGAAAAGTATAGTTCATGATTTGAAACATTTTGCGGATATGATGATTTCCATTGTATGGACACTTTCTCAGGAAGACGTTGTCACGAAAGTGGAAATTGATGGCATTGGGAAGTATTTAAAGAATCATAAATCTTTGGGATATTTTTCCGAATATGTCGATTTTTTGACGGTGCTTAATGAAATGGATAACACACAAAAACATGCAGTGACGAATCAGATGGGGATGCTTATTGGAAGAGATGAGCCTTGTTTTCATTGTATTGACTCGAATCATAATAAAGATATTTGGCATGTTGGTGTGAAAAATGTCTCTGTAGCACAGACGATTGAACAATTTAATTCGTTCTATAAATTCTCTATGGATAAGATTTCGGAATTGTGCAGTTAAGATTAGGATATAGTTCTGTGCGGAATGCTGAAAGGAGGTGGTGAAAATGAACTTCCGGCATGATTTTGCTGAAATGGCAAGAGAAGAGTTTAGAAATCTTGGGATGAGTGTTCCAAAAGAATGGGATGATTATGAAATCTGCATAAAGCTCTTTCAGGTATTGCAACGCCATATAAACTCGAATATTCCATATTACGTACTTTATTCAAAAGAACTTTTGCAGAAACTTCCCTATTTACCGGAGTCAGATAGGCGTGAAATTAAGAGGATTGAATGGTGTTTGCGAAATTGTCAGTCGATAACAGAATATATGAGCAGGGACATCAATACGACGTCGATGAGAAAATCGGATTTCATGCTAAAAAACTGGGAAATTTACCATGTTCATCTTGAGAAAGTTCAAAAGAATAAAAAGTGTACAAATCCACACTTGTTGTTTTTTCAAATAAAAGGGCAGGTCGCTCATTTTATTGATGTGAAAAAACACCCACAGGGGAGCGACTGGTTTGATAGAGATTTACTAGAGATTGTTTATCAAAATTGGCCTAATCTGTTAGTATATCCGAATGGGTTAAGGCCATGTGAGAACTTACCGGATAATCAAATTTACGAATTGACAAAAAGGTGTGTGGCATTTATACCATTTCATGGGGGAGTGCTATTTCCGACAAGTATGGGAGTGATGTCTTCTGGCGACAGTGGAACAGCAGTACGTGCGATTCAGTTTATTTTTAATAGTTTTGCTTTATGGGAAAAACAAATTGAAAAAGATGAGGAAAATATTCGGGCCGAAATCAATCGTCTCCACCATCCGATGCCAGAAAAGTTGAATTTTTCATTGATTATCGAAGACAATTATTTTGTCGCATATGAGGACTATGCGCAGCTAAAAATAAGAATGTTCGCGATTCCTCGACTTCTTCAAAGTGCAAAATAAAGGAAAGGTGATCTTATGTCCAACTTCTCCTATCTCTCCACCCGTCCCGAATATTCCCTCTTTGCCAATTCTGCCATCGAGGCTGAGAAAGTGTTCTCCACCTCCCCGGCGATGTGCGCGGTGGGGTGTCGGAAGGCGTTGGAGCTGGCGGTGAAGTGGGTGTATGCGGCAGACAAGACCATCACGATGCCCTACAAGGACAACCTGCAATCCCTGTTGCACGAGCCGAGCT
>ENA-OYYH01000652-OYYH01000652.1-human-gut-metagenome-genome-assembly--contig:-NODE-652-length-16177-cov-11.070773_pt1 | contig 16177 bp, 9 predicted proteins | sample MGYA00243245_ERZ653439 | MGnify/ENA primary metagenome ERZ653439 (study PRJEB26926, sample SAMN06165028) | human gut metagenome | biome: ENVO:00009003; feature: ENVO:2100002; material: ENVO:00002003... | reverse complement strand
GGCTCGGAGATGTGTATAAGAGACAGACATGATATAATTTAAGAAAGGAGTGAAATTTGAAATGACAGATACCGAACTTTTAAGTTTAATAGATGTAATACAAACCTCGAAAGCTGAATTTCAAACTGTCGAGGTCAAAAGAGCAGAAAAAAGTGCTCCAGATAAATTGTATGACACTCTGTCCTCATTTTCAAACCAGAACAGCGGAGGCACTATCGTGTTCGGACTATATGAAAACGAGGGGTTCAGAGTAACCGGAGTATCTGATGTGCAGGCGCTTCAGAAAAAAGTAATGGAACAGTGCAATCAGATGGAGCCTCCCGTACGTGCGGTATTCACAAGTATAGAGATTGACGGTAAGTATGTGGTTTCTGCTGAAATTCCGCCGATAGATATTTCGGAACGCCCGTGTTTTAATAAGGCAAAGGGGCGCATTAAAGGTTCATACATTCGTGTAGGCGACGCCGACATTCCTATGACGGAATATGAGATATACAGCTACGAAGCCTATCGCAAAAAATATCAGGATGATATCCGCATAGTTGAACGAGCGGATATGTCATCACTAAACACGCCAAAACTTGAAAACTACCTGTTCCGTCTTAAAGAAAATAAGCCTAACCTTGCACAGCTTTCTGACCAGCAGATAATGGAGCTTATGAGCGTTGAACGAGATGGAAAGCCCACTCTTACTGCTGAATTACTCTGGGGACTGTATCCCCAGGCGTTCTTCCCGCAGCTGGGGATAATTGCAACAGCCGTACAGGGTACTGAATACTGCGAACCTCAGCCGGACGGCTCACGCTTTTCTGATAATAAGAGAATCGAGGGAACAATTCCGGAAATGCTTGAAGGAGCTATGAATTTTGTCCGCGCAAATACACGTATTCGCACTGTCATTGACAAAGACGGAAAGCGCACCGATATTCCCGATTATCCCATGAACGCCGTCAGAGAGGTCATACTGAACGCACTGGTTCATCGTGATTACAGCATTCATACTGAAGGAATGCCCGTACAGCTCATCGTGTTTTCTGATCGCCTGGAAGTGAGAAATCCCGGAGGGCTGTACGGTCGGTTAAGCATAGATATGCTCGGGAATGCGCAGCCGGACACAAGAAATCCTGTTCTCGCAAATGCACTGGAGGTCATGCAGGTAACTGAAAATCGCTACTCCGGCATACCTACTATTCGCCGTGAGATGAAATCTGCTAACCACCCGGAGCCTGAATTTACCGCGATTCACGGCGAGTTCAGAGTTTGCCTGCGTAACGCTGTGATATCCGCTGCCGATGACGAAAAAACGACTGAAATTCTGGAATTCTGCCGTACTCCGAGGTCTAAAAAGGAGCTTGCAGAATTCCTGGAAATAAAATCAGTGACTTACGGTATAAAGCGATATGTTGAGCCGCTGGTGGAAAACGGACTTTTGGCACTTTCCGAACCTAAAAATCCGGGGAGCCGCTCGCAGAAATATTATACTGTATAAATAAAATTATAGCTTGATTTTCAAAGTGAAATATGCTATAATTAAATCAACAAAGCAACGATACTCACCGGATCACAAAATCGAAACTCTGGTGAAACACTTCCGAGCCCGCACTACAATGCGAAATATAGAAATCCGGATTTACGTGTGCAAACGTAAATCCGCTTCGGCTCCACCACAACAGCCCGGAAAACGGGCAAAGCAACCCCCACCTGCTGGTTGGCAGGTGGGGGTTGCTATATTTATCCTACACTAAGCGCCTTAATTACGGCCTCTTCCGCATTTTTATACAGAATAATATCAAATGCAGTTGAAAGATCGTCCGGGACTGAAGCAAAGTCCGACATACTGATCGCAGGCATTAAAATCTTCTTTGCACCACTGTCAAGACATACCTGCAACGTATTTGCCAGCTCATCGACCCGGATCAGAGTACCGCTTATACTCATCTCACCTAGGACTGCCATAGAACTTTGCACGGGACGTCCAAGTGCAATTGAACACAAGGCAATAAGAGTCGGTATAGCCAGCTTATCGGTCATTCCTATTCCCTGGAGGTCCTGATAATTTACAATATAATCCTTGGCATCTGTGCTGATACTGCCACTTATTCTGTTACCGTTCGCTTTCAGGAAACTGAAAGCCGCATTGGAGGATTCCCTTGCTTCACGGTCGGAGCCTATGCCCGTACGCTCAAATTTTCCTGTTCCATTAAGCGTCTGACTTTCCAGCCGAAATACTCCCAGCATTCCGCTCTTGCCACGGGAAACGGTATACACCTGCCCGGGATTGCATATGCCTTCCGGAATCAGCTTTCCGCCTCCCTGCTCAGGCACCGACACATAATGTTCCTCCAGTGTTTCATTGTCTATGTACGAAAAATTCACATCGTAAAATTCCATACCGCCAAGCTTTTTAAGCTGTTCCTTAACGCGGCGGCGCATTTCCAGGGATATCTGAACTACCTCTTCCAGCTCTTCTTTTGTGAATTTACCGTCAGGATACATCAGCTTCAGATAGCCGTCTATCATTCTGCGAACGTCAATGGTATCACGCTGATTCAGATTTTTTCCAAGACGGAAATAATGATCGAGCGCATCACCATACTGCTCTTTACGAAGCTCACGGATAAATTCTGCAAGATAGTCGCTGATGAAACCGTAATCGTCAGTGAAATGCTCCGGTCTGAATTTTGGTATCTCCCAACCCGGAAGATAACAGTGTATCCTGTCCAGGAATGCAGTATCAGTCCCCATTTCAGGAGGAAACGGGTCAAAAAGGCTGGAGGTTTTCAGCAGGACGTCAACACTCTGATTTATATTACCTACGAATACCATTGAGGCGGAAGCTGCTTTTTCCTCCTTGCCGCGAGCAAATGAACCGGACGCCATATAATCTTTCATTATCTGAATGCCGTCCTTGTCCTTGAAACGTATTCCCGCAACCTCGTCAAAGGCAACGCAATCCCACAGCCCTACTAATCCGACTGTCCTTTTGCTCATATTATAAAATAAATTCGCAACGGTAGTCTGTCCGCCGGATACAAGAATACTGTTAGGCGATATCTCCTTGTAGAGATGCGATTTTCCGGTGCTTCTGGGACCGAGTTCGCAAAGATTAAAGTTGTTCTCCACAAGTGGTATCATTCTGGTCAGCAGCAGCCACTTCTCACGGTATGTAAATCCGTCAGGCTCCATACCGGTGGAGCGCAGCATTATATCCAGCCATTCCTCTTTGGTAAACGCAGCACGTCCTGATTTCAGCTCGTCAATGTCGATATGCGGCATCTGTATCGGGGTCAGTTTCCGAATACTTATCGGGGAATAATCCTTGTTCTTTTTCTTTTTTGAGCGAAGCGGATTACCGTATTCATCAGTTATTTCCGGCTGATCCTCGTCATCGGATTCATAATCAAGCTGAACAATGCACCATATCCCACCGCACAGCAGCCTGTCGTACTTTTCGGGATATGCGTCATCAATTGGCACTCCGCCAACTCCCAGATTTGAAAAATCTGCAAAGAAACAGTTCTTGTTCATATCAAGGTGCACCGTTACCATATCAATGATAGTATGACTGCCTTTTTTCCGCAGCTGCGAAAGTATTTTCTGAGATTCATCAGGACGTACAAAGTTATCTGCAAGGATACGCTTCACATTATTTACACCCTCCTCGACAACTTCTTCATCGTCAGAGCTGCAATACTGCCCCAGGAGGAATTCCAGTACATATACCGGGACGTTCGCTCCCTCTTTCATCTTCTTGGTCAGATCCTTGCGCACTATTTTTCCGTCAAAATGCTCCCTCAGCTTCTGCTTTATGATATCATGTCTGCTAAGGCTGGTCTCAGTATTTTCAAATTCGCACATTGATTATATCCCCCTTTTATCAGAAACCGAAATCATCTGCAAATGCAATATCGATCATCATCTCATGGCGCAGTACTTCAAGGCTGGTTTTCTCCTCAAATGCTACAAGATAGTACTTTTTATTGATATCATATTTCATATTTCTGAAAGAAAAACGCAGCTTAAAAATACGCTTGGATGTGTCCGCGTCCTTTTTGTCGGCAATATATATGCATTCGTTCGATATTCTGTTTCCCTTTTCATCAACAAAGTAAACATGATATCTGGTTTCCTTTACCACGTCGCTGACAGGTTCCGTCTGCATGAAATCCAGCACTGTAACCAGATTCGTTATCTTCCTGGTCAGGCTGATGAAGCGTATCTCGGCATTAGTGGTTTCGCAGCGGCCTTTCTCGGTTCTGACGTCTATCAGCGGAATGATCATCTCCTGCGGAGAGCTGCCGCCGTGGGTATAATTTAATCCGGAACCCTGTTTCTTGAACAGGTCGCTTCCCATCGGAAAATACACTCTGCGGGAATCGTCAGCGCCTATGATCGAACTGAACGGCAGGCTTGCAACTCCTTCGCCCTGCACATCACGGTCGGTGAGCGCATATCTGCGGTCTGCGTCCGGTATCCCGCTTATCTTATCGCTCTCGGAGAGCTTATCTCTCTTGTAGATAAATCCATGGTCTGCGGTAATGATGTAGTGGATAGTATTTGCGCTGGACGTAAGCTTTCTTACGAGGAAATAAATCTCCTCGACCGCTTCCTCACAGGCATTGAATACCTCATTCTCAGTAGAGGCATGGTCGCCTCTGGCGTCGATCTGGTCGTGATAAACGTACACGACATTCTGTCCGGTGAACACGTCACGAAGCGCAGAAACATTCATTGATTTTATATCGTCATACTTTACACAGCGGCTGTCCGGGTTTGCCGCCTGCAATACTGCCTCACGCTGTTTTATGTCGTCTGTCGGCTTTCCGTCTGCAAGCGTGCGGGAATCCGGCAGGACCTCAATAGTGTTATGAGGAAGGAGCGCAGCCATTCCGAACTTGGTATAGGACGGAAGTACGCTCTGCATCGCGGAGATGGAAGTAGTGCACTTTGCGTCCGCCTGCAGTTTCTCGAAAAGCGAACGTCCCACTTCATAGCGCATAGCGTCTGAAATGATAACGACTGTACGCTCCTTGTTGCTGCGGACAAAATCGTTATAGAAATTGAGCTGGTGCGGCAATCCGGTATCACCGTCCGTAGCCACGAAATTCTGATTCCAGTTTACGCACTGTGCATTCAGGTAATCGTTGGTGTAGATATTTTCAACGAGCTGGCGCAGATCGTCGAACTCGCTGTTGTTGTCCAGTTTATCAAAGTAATAATAGAAATACCTGTACCTGCGGTCTATGGTGTAGTTTTTGTCTGTATACTGCTTTACAACAGCCTTTATGCCGGTAAGTGGCTGATATTTCTCCGGCTGAACCAGCCAGTATGCGTTCTCCAGAACAAAATATCTGTTTCTGAACTCGCTGCCGAAGTGCATTTTTCTTCTCAGAGCGCAGACTTCCGGTATGGACTTTCCGCCAAGTTTAGTGTCGGTGTCTTCAGCCTCCAGCCGCTCACGGATCCAGCTGATTATAACATCATCAATTCCACGGAAAACGCAGCAATTGACAAGAGAATCGACAGGCATTTTCCCAAGTTGGTCTGCTGCTCCGAGAGAGTCGAATGCCTGCGCTGAGATGTCGTCATAATTATCGGAATAGAGAATATTGTTCATCAGATTATCCAGGAACGTGATAATATTGCCCGCCTTGAATGAAATGAACGGCTCCCATGCCCTCGGCATTTCAGCGGAAATAGTCCTGGAAGCGTAGGTTGCAAAGAGGGTCATAACTAACCGCTGTAATGACGGCTCTGCGTCAACATATCCGAACTGGTCCTCTACCATCTGCCAGAACGACTGCAGCAGGTCGTACTTTGCAAACTCGGCAAGGTACTTATTATCCTCCGGATTGTCATCTGTCAGCACGCAGCGGACAACTTCTTCAAAAGAAACCGATTTATTCTTGCATAGAATGCTCATAAGGGCAACCTCTATCGTTGCCTTGTTGAAATGGTCGATTTCAAGCTCATAGAACTTCTGCGTTCTGGTTTTCTCTCCGAAGAACTTTATGTAATGCTCGATAACGGGCTTGAACCGTTCATCTATGCCGAGGTCGGAAGCCACGACTGACGCCTTATCAGTATGGAACTCCTTCGAGTAAAAGATCATGTCCGAAAGGTGGTTCTCCTGCACCGGCGGCTTTGCGAACGGTGCATAAATGAGGTAATTCGTTTCTGTATCTTCGCACTCCAGAATGTATTTTAAGCGAAGCTGCTCATGCAGCTCCAGGTGGAGTATCTTCGCATTATTCAGCTCCAGAGCGTCTATGTCATCGACAAACTCCGCTTTTGCGTCAAACCAGAAAATGAGCCTGCGCTCATCTCCGGCGAACTCTTCGTTCAGTTTGTCGGAAATTTGTTTCAGGTTAAGTACTGCCATGAGATATCTCCTCAGATTTTAGTAAGCACTTCGATCTTCTTCCCATCATCGCCGGTCTGAACCTTTTCATAGTTCACCTTAACGCCGTCGTCAAGGTCGATGTCTATGCGGGAAAGTGCCAGGTGCGCTATTTTTTCATCGAAGTCATGAGTTTCCTTGAGCTGCTTTGTCAGCTTTTCTATGCGCTTCTGTGCAGCTGAAACCTCACGTCCGCTGCCTGTTTCTGCAACGTCCTGCGACTGGCGTATCTCATTCTCGTAAATACGCTGGAGCTTGTGCAGGTATTCCACACGCACATTACCGGTGGTGTCAGCGTTCCAGCGGTGCATATATACAAGCGCCCTGAAGCCGTTCTGTTTGCCGCTGTCGAACATCCAGTAGATAGGACGTTTCTGGTACATCTTGATGTGGTCTTTGATGAAGTCGTTCAGGAAGTAGTTCCGGATCCTCTCACGGCTGGTGTTGCCCCTTGTGCCGAGCGCGTCAGCTATGAAAGTCAGGTTTTCTTCAAGGGTATCTGCGCCGTAAACCGTTCTGATGAAATCCACAAAACGGACTACGATATCGTCCCGGAAATATTCTTCATCGGTGACTGGTATGCAGTTATCCGGGTCGGGAATAAAGGTCTTGTATTTACTGCCGTCCCACTCGCCGCCCGCATACGCCAGCCCCTCAACGTCAAGGGAATACCGCCCGAACATACAGCCGACAGCATAGCTTACCAGCGACTTTATATCACGTGTGAGGTCGGCACGGCGCACGGTAACGTCCTTGTCCTCGACTTCGGGGGTCAGTTCGTCCTGTAATCCGTAGATGTCTATGAATATGCGGTTGAGTTCCTCTTCGTTGGATTTTAGCTGAGTGAAACGCTTTTCGCATTCGTCAGACCACTGCGCAAATGATTCGGAGATAAGGGGGACGGGTTTTAGAAGGGGGTGGGTTTTGAAGTCCCAGCTGGTTTCAAAGCTGTCCCAGTCAACTTGAGAAATGTCAATACACTTGTCAACAGTTGAATTGATGACATCTAGGCAAGAAATAACTAATGGTAAAGAACATATGTCTTTCACTTGAAAATTTAAAGTTGGGTTCAACGCTTTGGCAACCACCAAAAAAACTTTTGAATTTAATAATCCAAGAGCATAATTGTAAACTTCTCTTTCAACAATTATTGTTGAACCACCCTTATCAAACGTCGCACCTTCTGGCATAACTCTAAAACTTGGAATTGAGGAAGTAATTAATCCCCATGTAATTCCCTTTCTATACCAATAATCTTTGTTGATAATTTGAGAAGCATGATGTCCATCTCCATGCTGATAAATATAACGAGCAGTTGGAGTCCAGTTAACTATATCAAGCAAGTTACCCCACCACTTTCTAAATCCTCCTCCCTTTGCATAGAATATCCATTCATCTCTTCCACCTACTTTGACATTTGACAGTTCCCAAAATTTACGCACAAATCTATCATTGTTTCCAGTTACATTTTGACTTGGCGAAATAGAATATTTATATAATTTTTCATTTTTAAAAACGTCGGCAAATTTCTCACTCACCCAATAAGCCACAGGCATACCGGGTATTTTTGAGAAATTGTCACTGCTTACTTGTGCAAATCTATTTCCTGCGACAGGAAAAGATTTTGGTTTTGCATTTTCGATATCGGCAAGTTTTATCTGATTGTACGTCCCCTTATAACCCTTAACCGCACCTTTTCTGAAAACAGACACAGCAGTGCCGAAAGCAATACCCATAACCATGTTTTCCATGTGCATGAGTGTTGTCAATGTGTTTAGTGTAAGTAATTTTGTTCTCATTTCCTCAAAACTGGACAAGAACATCCATGACTGCATTGTTACCAAACTGGAATATCCATTTTGCTTTGTAAATTCAAGACATTTTATAATAAGAGCTGCAAACAAATCCGACTTTGCCTCGGAATAGCATCTCTTCACATATTCTGACAGCACACTATTCATACCAGACCCACCCATATACGGCGGATTAGTGCAAACCACGTCATACTTCTGCGAAAGCGCCTGCGCCTGATTCACCAGCGGCAGAATTTTCTCGCACGCAATGCGCTTGTTTTCCATCGCAATGAGGTTCAGCTCGTCGCTCTGTGCAATTACCCCTATACGCTCAATTAGCCCGCTGAAATCAACGGGCTGAACATTTATAATACTGCCGTACTCACGGGCGTTTGTAAGGTCATTTGAAATGGAGCGCAGGTCGGCTGCTATCTTGCTGTCGCCGTCCGCTATGTACTCTATGATTTCGGGAGTCAGCGCGCGGTTATCGTCAATAACGAACAGATTCGGCTTTATTCCGGAAGTCAGAATACGTCGGTTGTACTGCCTGGCTTTCATCATTACAGCGAAATATGCCAGCTGATACGCACGCCTGTCAATATCCAGACCCCAGAGATTCTTCTCCACGATAAGTTTCGCAGCGTCACGCTCGGAGTAACCCTGTGCAGAGTATATCTGCATGAGCACGTCAAAAGCATACACTAGTATATGACCCGAGCCCATGCACGGGTCTATTATGCGGATATCCTCCGGAGATATCTCCCTGTACCCTGCACGAATTTCTTCAAGCTGCGCCTGAACCTGTGGCTCCTGCTCCGCTTCGTCAAGGTAGTACTCCCAGCACTGACGCAGATCATCGTCAGGATGTCCCTCTATCCACAGTCTGCCGAGGGAGTTCTCGACCATGTAGCGGACTATCCAATGCGGCGTAAACAGCTGGGTCGCAGCCGGTATATTTTCCTTTGTGATTTTGACGTTCTTTTTGAGAGCTGCAAACACCTTGTCCTTCGGTTCAGTGTTGTAGTACTGGTACATCCAGCCGATTATCTCGACCTGACCCTCTTTCTCAATATTGAAATCGTCCTCGGAAATATCGTTCACCAGATGGAACACAACGCCGTCCTTGTCTGTATACGACAGGGAGAGCAGGAGTTCCGAGTAGTCATTCGTAGCCTCAAACAGCTCCGGCAGAATATCATGCAGGTGGTTGCACTCCCTGATGAACAGCATACGGAACAGTTCTTCCAGCCTGTTATTGTCACGGAGCTCATATATACGGCCGCTTTCCTCGCCTGTAAATTCAAGTCCTGCGTCAAATGGCGTGGTAACTATATCCGGCTCATGCTTGCCGGATTCAGAGGACAGCACTCGTATAGGCAGATAGCCGTTCACTTCCATGAAACGAATAGCTATCATACGGTTGAACCAGGTATAGGCGACTTCCTCGACGATGTACTCGAAAGCAACCTTGTAGTTGTCCAGCTCCTCCGCCTTTGCCCTTATCGCAGAAACAAGGGAGTTACGCTGCGAGATACGCTCTCCCTTTACCTCGGCGTAATCCTTTGTTCCGATATCGAACAGCTGCAAATCGCTCCTGGACTGCGGGAGCGGCTCGCCGATGCCGTTCTCATTTACGGCGAGCAGTCCTGCGCTGTATGTAATATCGGATATGAGCTTTTTTCTTGCCCATATTGCAAAATTTTTGAGTGCTGTCTTATTCATCCTGATCTCTCCTTAAAATTCTATTGTGATGATGGTGTCCTCTTCAAGGGTGTTCATCAGCTTGTTTTTTAAGTCGGCGAGGTACTTGTCCACGTCCGCTGCGCTTTCAAGCTGCCACGAGCTGGATGAATTGAGCGACTTTATGCTGACCGCCTTGCGCTTCTTCATTTTCGGCACTACCGGAGCGACAGGCTGTACAGGCGCTGCGCCCGCGTCGTCTTCGGGCTGAATCGGCGGAGTAATCTTAGCTGCCTTTGAGTCTGCAATTTTCTTCTCGGCGGCAAAAATTTCATTAAGAGAACGGGTCATAAGAGCGTCTGCTTCAACGCTTATATTTTTCAGGTTAGCTATATTGTCGCAAGCCTGCGCCTTGTCTGAAAGGTCTGAAAAGCTCTTTACAAATTTATCAGAAAGCTGCGGCCTGCACTCCTTGCCATCGAGCTCGTCAAACACACGTCTGCGGGCTTCGTCAACTGCTTCAAGAGCCGGTTCCATATGCTTGTCAAGCTCCGCATTATAAGCGGTCAGGTACTTTTCAATCAGATCGGGGAGCTTGTGCATTTCATTATAAGGTTCCGACTTGTTCAGGATAGTATTTATCTGGCTTACATATCCCTCGACCTCGTCGTTCACGATAAAGGTCTTACTGCTCTCAAAAATATCCATCTGTCTTACGGCATTGTCAAAGATACTCTTCTGCTGACCGCCGAAGAACTTTTTAACAGGCTCGTAATCCTCAGCCATGTTAAGCAAATCTTCTTTCTTGGCAGAAATCATTCCGAAGAATTCATTTGGATATTTCACATCGCAGATGTCAGTCAGAAGCTGCTTGGCTTTTGAAAGAACACGTCTTCCCGGGTACCTTGCGCCATTATTGTAGTTGCCCTCGGTTCGTTCAATCTCGGTCTTGAGGTTGTTTGCGTACCTGACGAACTCCGCCATTACAGCGTCGTCATCGTCGCTGTTCGGCGTAGTATTGAAGAGTTCCTTCATTACCTCACGGACGACTTTCTTCTGATTGTCGCTTGCCTTTGCACGCTTTTCAGCCATCAGCTTTTCGATGTATTCCTTGCGTGTGATGAAACGGAAAATCTCCTCGGAAGTCCTGGACTGGAGCGTTACCTGTTCATTGTTCACTGTCAGTGAAATCTCGCCCTTGCGGAACAGCTTTGCAACAAGCCACTGAACATCGGCTTCAACATAGCCATACGGAGCCTTTGTAAACCGCTCCATCAGCGACTTCATAGACACCTTGAAATGCTGCGCCGTCTTGTCGGCGATGAATCTGGACATCTCGTTCAGAGCTTCCACGTTGTACTCCTGCATTGTGCCATCAATGGTGATCTGCTGTGAATTGTCACGCAGCAGGGCGCGGATATCATCGTCGCCGACCGGTCTGTCAATGTAGGACAGCTTGTGGTACACAGAGTTGATAAGTTTTCCGAGCGCTTCGTTTATGCGGGTCCTGATATCCCTGGATTTAGACTCGACCTTGTCGCCGCAGGTGTAGATATCGGCTTCTTCAAGAGCCTGGCAGAGATACGTTTTCGCATTCCGGCTGCGTTCCTGTATTTCCGCGCGCTTCTGTGATTTCAGCGATTCGGTGTTGACAGCAGTGTTTGCGGCGTCCATGCGCAGGAACTTCTCGATTTTCAGCATGGAGGTCACTTCGTCAAGATACGACCTGTCGCCGGGAAGTACCACAAGAACAACATTATCCTGACCGGACGACAGGCGCAGCGTGTTCTCATCACCGACCTCATCGCTGTTCGGTGTGAGTATGCGGAGCTTGATGTCGTAATTCTGATTTGCCTTGAACGGGTGGTCGTCTACGAACTGGCAGAAGCTGAACTGATACCTGTTATTGAACCTGTTCAGCCTGGACTTGTTCTCAGGGTAGATATCGTCGAAAATCATACCGGAAACCCTGTTTGTCACATCAGAGGATTCTATCGGCTGCGTTTCAATGGCTCTGTTTATTTCCTGCTCCTCGTTCGTCAGGAACACATAAATATCGCCGTTTTTCTGCACGAGCGTCTGGCGGATAAGGCGGTTAAGCGCTTCCTCCACCCTCTCGGAGAGTGTTCTGCGGTCCTCGTCAATATCGGAAACCATGAGGCTCGTGATATTATTGAGGTTTGCCCTGATCTCCTTGACGTACTTGATCATAAACAGAGTTTTCAGCACGTTTACGGTAAAGCACTCTTCCGCATGGGCGGAATTGAGAGAGGAATTGTCAAGCGCCTTGGTGATAACGCCCTTGTGAGAATGGTCAAGGAACTGTTCCAGTGCGTCATAGAACATATTGAACGGAACAAGCGCCCCTGGTTCCTTGTTCATCAGCCTGACGGCGGATTCCTTGAACAGCGCAAGCATGGAACGCTCACCCTCTGCAAGATGCTTTCCGGACGCACCATGCGTTCTTATGGAAGTCAGAACGCTGCCTAGCAGGTCGAACTGATACGGGATAAACGGATATACAAGGGCGAAGTCGTCACCGTTCTGATAGAGTTTCTTTTCAACGCCGTCGTTGAACACGATAAGATTCTTGATGATAGTGTCCTTGGTATCAAACAGCGCTGAAAGAGTGGCATTGCCGGAATCGTTCTTGGCAAGGATCCTCTTCTTGATGACCTCGTCCACATTGGATGAGGAAAGCGACAGCCTTGTATCAAAACGCCCCTGGATTTTTGAAAAGTCATTGCCCTTTATCTTGGTTATTGAGTCGATATCCTGCTGGCTGGTCACAACTACCCATGCCTTGCCGCGGCAGGCTATACCAAGTTCCTCGGTTACGGTCTGGAGATTGAGCATCAGCTTTGAGTTATCGCCTATGTACTGACCGACTTCATCGACCAGAAAAACAACGTGATGGTTCTTTCCCTTTGAGTCAATGTACTTCTTTACAAGCTTTGCAAAGTCCTCGATGGATATTGAATACGGCTCCAGAGCCTTATCGCTCCAGCTGCGGGCTGACTCGGCGCTCATATAGCCGATGTCTACCAGAGCGTCAATTACATCGTCCTGGATAAAGTCGAACTCATCACGGGCTTCTTCCCAGGGCTGACCATAGGAATTTTCAAATGTGCTGCGGAACTCATCATATTTGCCTTCGCCGAAAAGTCTGCGCTCCAGGTCTGCAAGCGCAAAATTGGAGCTGCAAAAGCCCTGCATCTTATTGAACACTTTAAGGAACACAGAAACGATAGCGTCATTGTTTTCCTTGCCGTTAGATTCGCTTTTGGAGTCGATATTGAACAGGATAGCGTCAGTCGGAACAGAGGCTGCAAGCTTCATATCCGCAAGAACCATCGGGTCTGCAATCTTGTCGTCATCAACGAAATAGTCAATGGCGGATTTGCCGTCAACAACCTTGTTTTCAAGGACATAGGACAGTATCTTCAGAAAGTGAGATTTACCGCTTCCAAAGAAGCCTGAGATCCACACACCCATCTTGTCCGTATTTCCGGTTATGCCGTTCTTATAGCTTTCGAAAAAGCCTCTGAAATGCTTCTGGAGCTCTCTTGTGACAACGTACTCTTCAAGTTCCTGCCTGATGTTGGAGTCATCGTCCTGTCCAACCTTGATAACTCCCTTGATGTCACGGTCAATGGGCTTTGCGAACATATCCCTGATGATCATTGATATTCTCCTTACTCAACCAATTTGAAAGCACGATAGTAGTTATCGTCCTTGACCTCGCCAAAAAGGACCAGCTCCTGCCCGTCATATTTTCCGGGATAGAACATAACCACAGGAACATTATCCAATACCTGATGAAGATTGTTCAGAACAGTATGCGAACGAATGAGAGGATAGCACTTTCCTATCCCGATTATGAATACGACAGATTTTTCAGGCGTCCGCTCCTGAATATACTTTACGATAAGGTTGTCATCTCCGGTCAGCCGGAGCGTATTCCCCACAGCTCTTATAACACGGTCAAGACCTTTGTTTTTTTCAAGGTCGAAACACTTTTCAAGATAGCCCTTTTCTTTCAGTATCTCGATAGTTATGTCGTAGAGGTCAAACACAACGACCTTAAAACCGTCAGGTGAATCCTCGTGTTTTTGGCGGATATACTCCACACGCTTGCGTACAATAAGTTCGTCCCTGGGCATATAGTCGAAAATATAATACCCGACCTCGTTGCCAAGCCCCTTATTCTCCCGGAATGAAGGCTTAGCAATCATTTCTTCGGCTTTATCAAGCCTTTCATCTAATGCAGCCATTTCAGTTGACCCCCGTAAGTGCTTTGATCATCGCAGTTTCGCCTTTAACTTCAAGATATCGTTCAAGAGATATGTCCAGAAGTGGCGGGGTAATGATGTGCCTTTTCCCATCTGTGGTGAGAAGTCCTGCTTCCGTCAGAAAGTTGAAATAACATCCGGACAGCCGATTTTTAGTGGAATCGATCCAGCCCTCAATAAGAGGCTCCTGCAATTCCTTATCCCTGAAAAACTGCTTTATGTCAGCAGCGGTTATCTCGCTGAATCCAAGTATTTTCCTGGTGCGGTACACTTCGTACACGAACTCGGATAAAAGCCTGTCTGTTCTCATAATAGCTATGAGATTAATGATTTTCTGCGTTGACAGGTCTGAATCCTGAAACAGCTTTAGTTCCGTTTCATCAAGAGCTATCGCCCTATTGGTAATGTAGTTTGTTACCCTCCTGGAGCGGTTAGCATTCACTGCGCCGAAAATGTTCTGCTCAATGCAGTACTTCTTGATTTCATCCTGGGCTTTACCTTCCATCACCATTGGAAGAACTTTCTTAAACTCAATAAACCAGAAGGACTGTGACATTAATCCGGCGCTGTATTTTTTTTGAGTCAATATACCCTCTCCTGACTTTATCCCCAATATCACAAATCGGAATAAAATTCCGTTTTTATATATACTATAATCGCAACGCGATTATAGTATAGCATATAATTGAATAAGATTCAAGTGAAAACAGAAAAAAATCCCGAAAGGAAAGTGCAAATGGAGATATATCACTTTGGCACACTATTAAAGGAACTCAGAAACGATGCGCACATGAAGCAAAAGACCCTTGCTGACAAACTCAGTGTTACAGAAGCAACCATAAGCAAATATGAATGCGGAACAGCCATGCCGCCGTTTGAAACCATGAGAACCATTGCCTCTGTTTTCAATGTATCTATGGACTTTCTTTATGGAACGGAAAAAAGATCAACTGTTTCAACATTCGGATTAAGTGACAACCAGAAGGAAATTATTGAAATTCTGACACAGCAGTTTCGTGTTAAAAATGGATTTGATAAGGAACTTTCCGATGATGAATATAAATTGTTAGGAAAAATTGTGGTAGAATTAACCAAATAAATGTCAATAGGCCCAAGAAAACCGGCTCTGCTGCGAGCCGGTTGATACCACCCCAAATCTTGTGTAAACTCCATAAACAGTGTATAATAAAAGCAAACGAATGGAGGAAAAAGAAATGGGCAGAAAAAGAACACCTGGGGAAGAGGCAAGACGAGAGCTGATTCGAGAGCTTCTGAGCAACGCGAATGTTACTGGGATGGAGGATATCCAAAGGCTGTTCAGGGAAACAATAGCGGAGTTCCTGGAGGGCAGTCTCGACGCAGAGCTTGATGAAACACTGGGTTATGGGAGATATGACCATACTGCCAGAACCGAATCAGGAACAACAAACAGCAGAAACGGTCATAGCCGGAAAACCCTGAAAACAAGTGCGGGAAAGATAGACGTCAATATCCCGCGTGACCGAAACGGCTAGTTTGAACCGAGGATCCTACCAAAAAACCAAACCAGCATTTCAACAACAATTGAAAGCAAGATAGTCTCGATGTACGCCAAGGTAATGACAACATCGGATATACAGGCTCATATTAAGGATATTTACGGCATGGACATCTCGGACACAACGGTCAGCCGAATAACCGACAAAATACTTCCCGAGGCGCGGGAATGGCAGCAGAGACCGCTTGAAAGCGTGTATGCTGTAGTGTTCATGGACGCAATATATTACCACGTTCGCAGTGAAGGTCAGATAGTGAAAAAAGCTGTTTAAATAGCGATAGGCGTCAATCTCGAAGGCAGGAAATCTGTGCTCGGAATGTGGGTTGGCGAGAATGAAAGCGCGAAATTCTGGGCTTCCGTGCTGAATAATCTGAAAAATCGAAAGGTCGAGGATATTCTCATTGCCTGCACAGATAATCGCACAGGGTTCAGCGAGGCGATAGCGGCTGTGTTCCCGAAAACTGACATTCAGAAT
>ENA-OYYH01000651-OYYH01000651.1-human-gut-metagenome-genome-assembly--contig:-NODE-651-length-16179-cov-9.597556_pt1 | contig 16179 bp, 10 predicted proteins | sample MGYA00243245_ERZ653439 | MGnify/ENA primary metagenome ERZ653439 (study PRJEB26926, sample SAMN06165028) | human gut metagenome | biome: ENVO:00009003; feature: ENVO:2100002; material: ENVO:00002003... | reverse complement strand
GAGATTACTACGCGTCTCGTGGGCTCGGAGATGTGTATAAGAGACAGTTCTAACATAATTCTTAATATCATAGTAGAATAACATTGCGTCAATAACAGTGCAGTCTGAACGTGTAGAGATTATCATGTAATCAAAATTATTTTTTATCTCCGGCATGTTTTCCGGCTTATAGATTTTAACTCCATCAATCTCACCCTGTTTTACAGAGTCAATAAACGCACAAACAGTTGTGTCCTGTCGATATTTAGCAAGTTCTTCCTTTATTGAACGTCCTGCATTTGCAGCACCCCAAATACAAATTTTTGCATTCTCAGGAATGCCGGCAAACAAATTTTTTATATCATCAGGCATACAGTACCACCTCTCCTCTTGTAAATATCGTAGCAAATATGCAGATTGGTGTCAAATAAAGCTTTAGTATATAATATACTCATGCCAAAAGATTTTTTTGAAGAAAACAGAACAAAAATAGAGAAGATAAGCAAAAAGCTTAAGAATAAAAAAGTTATAATTTATGGTACAGGTAAGCTTTTTCAATTTTTAAAAAGTGAAAATGTCTTTTCGGACTGGGATGTGGTAGGAGTATGCGATAATAAATACCTGCCTGAAGATGAAAATCTTGAGTGTGAGGGTTACAGAATAATTAACCACGACAATCTTAATAATTATAAAGCTGATTACATTTTCATATCTGTTCAAAAATACCGGCCGGTTTTAAACAGGCTGAAAAAATCGGAACTAAATGCAAAAATTATATCTCTGGAGAATGATTTAAATCTTCCGGCATGGCTTAAGCGGATTATATACAGAAAAACTAATACATTTGTTTATGTAAAATCTGACGGAAGAAAAGTTTTCAATCCTAAAATCAAAAATCTTAAAGTTAAATTTTATGGAAAAAACAATTATGTTGAAATACATGAACCTGTTGCTATATCAGAAAAAATGTATATTTCATGTTACAGCGGATGCAGGATTATGATAAGAGAAAATAATCTGATAAAATCCCTGGCAGTATACTCCGGTAATAATACAGATTTAGAAATAGGTAAAAATAATTCAATAGAAGATGTTATTATAAGCCTGAAAAATGCTTCCAAAACTAAACTTACAATTGGTTCGAACTGTATGTTAAGTTATGGAATTTTCTTGAGGACATCTGACGGTCACGCAATATATGATACCAGAACCCGACAGATGTTAAATAAACCGGCAGATATTGTAATTGGAAATCATGTGTGGATTTCAGCTGACTGTAAAGTTCTTAAAGGTGTAACTGTTCCCAACAATTGTATTATTGGAACAAACTCTGTAGTAACAAAGAAATTTACAGAAGAAAATTGTATTATTGCCGGCAATCCTGCAGGTGTTTTAAAGCGCGAAGTAAATTGGATTAAGAATCCGACTCTTATTTAATTCTCTTTAAAGACGAGAGGAAGTTAAAGTTAATCACATCACCGTCAACCGTTGTCAAGAATACCTGACAATCCTTTTCGTCAGCATTAATTGGCGGAAGCTGTGAAAGCTCAGCCGCGTAATAGTTGCTGTCATTTCTTCCGCTAGCAGAAATTCTGTTTGCGATACTGTTTAATGAAATGTTTCTCAAAAATCCTGCAAAACCCTCGCCTTTGTTAGACATTTTGGTATAAATTCTAAGAGATGCATCATTAGTTATTAAATCATATCGCCCGATGATAAATGAACTCAATTGTTTTGCAGAAGATTTTATCATCATTCTCTGAACGACATTGTCCTTAATCTTCATCTCACCTTTAATTACGTCGAAATCCCCGTTCGGAATATTTACTAAATCACCGAATGTTGCCGGAGAAATCATTGCAAGCGGATTTCTAAAGAGTGATGCTGCTTTCAGGATATATTCAACATATCCGACTTTTTCAATTGTTCCATTCTGGATATCAAATTTAATTTCGCCGTTAAGTTTCAAACTCTCATCAGAGCTGATTTCTATCAAACCTCTGGCCTTGCCGGAAATTTCTCGCGGAAGTCCTAAAACTGCTGATGCCATTACATCAGAATTAACGTCTTTTATTCCCAATCTCAAATAGTATTGTTTTTTGATTAAATCTGCTTTAACTTTCAGAGTAGAAATACCTTCTGCAATATCAAATTTATTTGACTGAACCTGTAAAACACCATCCTTATCAAGCGTTAGATTGGCGTGCAGATTGCCAAAATTGACCTCCTTGTATTTACCCTTATCAAGATGAAGCATACATTTTTCAACAATGATTAATCCCTTTGTAAATGTTGGAACATCATCACTGTCAGTTGTCTGTTTATCTGCATCAAGCACCTGTTCGGTTGTTTTTTGAGTCGTTTGAGAACTGTTTACTGCGAGTAATTTTTCTATATCGACATTATCTAATGTGAGGTTTACGCTTTTGACCACAATAGGAAGGCGTAAATCGTTTACAATATATCCGTTAAAATCATATTTTGTACGTTTATATCTGCCTTCTGCAATTGCTCCGAGCTTGTCGCCTTTAGCGCCGACTTTTGCTGACTTGATATATAATCTCTGTGCCGGAATAAATACTTTGTCAAAGCTTATTACACCATCCATTTTAGGGAATGCTCCGGAGTTATCAATACTGATTTCTCCTGAAACCGTACCTTTCTTGAATATTTTCTGGCATGCGAGGAAGTTCAAAAATTCACTCGGAAGCGGACGCGGAATATTAAGATGAATATCCAGCATTTTCATATTATCAGCCATATCAAGATTACCCTTGATGGCAAGAACAGGTGTGAGTCCTTGTTTCAGCTCGTTAGTAATGTAATAATCAATAGTATTAATTTTCAAAATGTTTTTTACAACGCTCAAATCAACCTTGAACAATGTTTTGTAATCCTTCAAGACCATTGATTGGTCGCCTAACTTGAAGCCTTCTCCCTCATTAAGAAGAAAATACCATACAACATCACAAGAACCGTTTTTCGATGTGAGTGTTAGCCTTGAGCCGGCGTCACCGACAAGCGAAATCGGAGCACCCAGCATTTTTGAAATATAATTTTTAAAGAAATCGTCGTTTACAAAAATATCCGAAACAATTTCAGTATCGCATGTTTTCCAGTAATCCTTTACACTGCCCGACATAACAAGGCTGTTTTCTTTTTTGTTATTGTAAAAACCTTTGAAATCTTTTAGTGTAATGGTTGTATTTCCGATTTCGACAAGCCCTTGTGTAATCTTCACAGGCATACCAAGCAGGTCTTTAATCTTAAATTCGGATTCGTTCACGTTAACATCACCGCGTATAGTGTTTTTAGCTAAATGCAGATTAAAATCTACACTTCCCTTAACATCTAGTATCGGCGCCAGAAGCTCCTTACCGTTTGGAATAATTATATTGGATGTTACTATGTTAAAAATATCTCGCGCAGAGAAGTTTTTTGATGCAATATTTATTTCCATTCCGGTTTTTCTTGAGGCAAAAGCGTCAATTATGACATTAGACCTGTCGATTTCTATCGGGAATTTATCAATGTGGAGCTCGCCTCCGCCCATGTAAATTCTGTCCTTGTCATCAGCAGAAACAGTAATTTTTTCTTTGCCCTTTGTCATCTCAAGGTCAAAATCAAAATGCAGGGGGTAAATACCATCAGCTCTTGTTCTGTCAAGAAGAACATTTTTTGCATCGAATTTTATTCCAAAATCAGAGGTATCATATGTTATTAGACAATTTTTTACACCCAGAACTGCTGAAAAAATATCAATTCTAAAGTCGCTTTTTTTCTGTTCTTTTTGTTCTGGCTGCGGGAATAGCTCAACCAGACCGGAAGCGTTTACGTAAACATTTTCAGCAAGAAGTCTCTCTACAATCAGACGTTTGGCAAAAATATCCTGAAAAGAAAATGCTGTGTCGATGTTTTTAAGATTTAAAAGTTCTTTATTATTCTTAGATAAACTAAGTTCAGCGAGTGTGAATCCTATTTTTGGATTTAATCCTGTGCTTAGTTTAGGATTTGTAATTTTTAATTCTGCTCCCAGAAATTTATTAGTTTCTTTTGTAACAATGTTGTTGACCCAGCTGCTTGATACTACGGCCGGTAAAATCCACAGATAGGAAGCTGCTGCTGTTCCTGCAAGTATTAAAACGGTTACTCCGCTCCAGATAAAAGCTCTTTTTGCAAATCTTTTCATACCAGTAATTATAGCACAAATTATATAAACAAATTAGAGTTAGAATAGCTGCTTTCTTCGATATATTTTGCAACGCCGCCAATTTCAACTCCGTCAATAAGTTCTTCCGGCTTTATTCCCATAACATCCATTGACATGTTGCAAGCTATAAATTTAATGCCGGCTTCTCTAGCTTGAGTTAAAAGTTCATTTAAGGTTGAAACATTTTTCTGCTTCATAACCCACTTCATCATTAATGAACCTGCTCCGAGCATATTCATTTTTGATAAGGTAAGTTTTTCAGTGCCTTTCGGCATCATAAGCCCGAACATTTTGTCGATTATCCCTTTTTTAACCCTGCTCTGAGGTTTCCTTAAAATATTTAACCCCCAGAACGTGAAAAATAATGTGACATCTTTGCCGGCAGCTTTAGCCCCGTTTGCTATAATCAATGCTGCTAACGCTTTGTCTAAATCATTCGAAAATACTACAATCGTCTGTCCGTTTCCCGAAGATTTCTCAATAACAGCCGGCTTTCCGTCTTTTTGAATGACTGCTGTAATAACTTTTTTCTCTGTTTTCAAATCCAAAAGAGAATTGCCTGTCGTTTTGCACCATGCACCAATATCAGATTTAAAACCTCTGTCGGTGGAAGTAACTTCAATAATGCTTCCTTCATTCAGTTCTGCTATCTTAGAAGCAACTTTCATAATCGGCCCCGGACATTGCAGGCCAGAAGCATCAACTTTAATTACATCAGCAGAATTAGACACTGCTGCATGTGTTGCAACTCTTTGCGGCATAGTTAGTATACCTTTCTTATCTTTTACAAGTTCTTTGTACAAGCTAATTCCGCCGCATAAAGAATAAACATTGTTAAATCCATTCTGAATTAAAATTCGGGAAGCATTATAGCTGGTATATCCTGTATTACAGAACAATATTACTTTCTTATCACGCGGGACTTCATTAATTCTATTTCTTAATTGAGCAATCGGAATATTTACAGCACCCTCAATTGTGCTGATTTCAAAAATCTCTTTTTGTCTTACATCAATTAAATAGCTGTTTTCCAAATCTTCAAAGTAAGCAGGTTTGAGAAGTCCGCGCAAAATATTATCAGCATTCATACCTAATATATTCACTGCATCTTTCGCAGAAGAATACGGAGGTGCATAACAGAGCTCGCTATCTAAAAGCTCCTGAATTTTACCGCCATTTCTCATAATTGAGGAAATTACATCAATTCTTTTTTCAACACCATCAAGGCCGACTCCCTGTGCACCAAGAATTTTACCATCGGGAGAAAAAAGTAATTTATATAAAACTTCTACCGCTCCAGGATAATAGCCGGCATGGTCTTTTGAGAATACAAAGGTCTTCCAATAAGGAATATTTTTAGATTTAAGCTGCTTTTCATTATTGCCAACACTTGCAGCAGTTAAATCAAAAACTTTTAGGACTGAAGTACCCTGCGAATTTTTGTATGCAGATTCTATTCCGCATATATTATCTGCAATAATTCTTCCCTGTCTGTTTGCAGGCCCTGCAAGCGGTATTAGAGTATTTTCTCCGGTAACAAAATCTTTGATTTCAACCCCATCCCCGCCTGCATAAATGTCAGGATTTGAAGTTTGCATTTTTTGATTAACAATTATACCTCTGGCCGTTTCCAGACCTGCGTTTTTAGCAAGTGTAATCTCCGGACGCACGCCAATCGCCATAATGATAATATCGAATTCAATTTCTCTGGAAGAATTCAATATAACTTTATTATCATTAAACTTCTTAACTCCATCAGATAATACAAGTTCAATACCTCTATCACGCATTTCATTGTGTAAAAATGCTGCGATTTCGTAATCTACAGGTGCAAGAATTTGATTTTGTTGTTCAATTAGAGTTGTTTCTAATCCCATTTCATTGAGATTTTCTGCCATCTCGACCCCAATAAAACCACCGCCAATTACAATAGCTTTCCGAACGCCTTTTTCCTTTATATAACTTTTGATATTATCTGCATCAAATAATGTTCTTACAGTAAAAACTTTTTGCTCAGGTATTCCCTCAATAGGCGGAACAAAAGGTTTTGCACCCTGAGCAAGTACAAGCTTGTCATAATTTATTTTTTCACCATCTGCTGTTTCTACAAATTTTTCATCAGGATTAATATTTATAACTTCTGTATTTAACTTAACATTAATATTGAACCATTCTCTAAATTTTTCAGGTGAAGAAACGAGCATTTTTTCTCTGTCATTAATCACACCTGATGTATAATATGGAAGCCCGCAATTTGCAATAGAAATTTCACCGGTTTTTTCCAGCACAATAATTTCAGCAGATTCATCAAGCCTTCTGATTCTGGCAGCAGTACTTGCGCCGCATGCTCCTCCGCCTATTATAACAGTTCTCATTTAAACCTCACTATGTATCAATATTGGTTGCATAAACAGCATTTGACTCGATGAAATCTCTTCTAGGCTCAACCTTATCGCCCATAAGAATATCAAACAGCTGGTCGCACATCATAGCATCCTCGATATTAACTTTTAGTAAAGTTCTTGTTTCAGGATCCATAGTAGTTTCCCATAACTGCTGCGGCATCATTTCTCCAAGACCTTTAAAACGCTGAATTGTTAAGCCTTTTTGACCTCTGTCATCAACAAGCTTCTGGAGCTGTTCAAACGAGGTAATCTCAACTTCGCCGTTTTCAGTTTCAAGAATAAGCATTTTTTCTTCTTCAATCAAGAAATCACGAATCAGAGGATAAGAATTTTTTAATCTCTTGAACTCATTACTCTTAATTATGTTTGAAGTAATAAATTCATGCTCATTTTCAAACAAATCAAGCTGGATAGAATATTTTGCATTCTCAGGGTTATATTTTAGAGAAACTTCATAATTCTTAGCCTCTTCAATGTTGTAGTTTTCAGCATGATCTTTCAAATAATGTGAAAGATATGCGATAACTTCATTCATTTTAGCCTGATCTTCAAAATCTTCCGGCTTAACATCAGAACGTATTAAGCCTCTTAAAACAACAGCCGGAATGATGTTCAAAATCGGGTTGTTGTAAGATTTGTAGAATGTTGACATATTAGATAAAAGTGTCAGCAGTTCATCACCGGATTTAACTTTTGTTTTTGTCTTGTCAGACAAGCTCAAAGATTTAATACCGCGTTCTTTTAACATTTTATCAAGTGCGTGTTCGTCATAAAGGTATTCAGAAGTCTTGCCTTGAGTAACTTTGAACAACGGCGGCTGAGCAATATAAACATAGCCGTTTTCAATAAGCGGTTTAGCATATCTAAAGAAGAATGTTAATAACAGAGTTCTGATATGTGCGCCGTCAACATCAGCATCGGTCATGATGATAATCTTGTGATAACGCAGTTTTTCAAGGTTAAATTCTTCTTCGTTTTTGCTAATTGTAATACCAAAAGCTTGTACCATTGATTGAATTTCATTATTTGCATAAATTTTATCTAATCTTGCTTTTTCAACGTTAAGAATTTTACCTCTCAAAGGCAAAATTGCCTGAAACATTCTGTTTCTGCCTTGTTTTGCAGAACCGCCTGCAGAATCACCCTCAACGATGTAAATTTCGCATTTTTCCGGCTCTCTGTTAGAACAGTCGGCGAGCTTACCCGGAAGTGTAGAGTTTTCAAGAACAGATTTTCTTCTTGTAAGTTCTCTTGCCTTACGTGCAGCTTCACGCGCTCTCTGAGCTTGAAGTGTTTTTTCAATAATAAGCTTTGCAAGTTTCGGGTTAAATTCGAGCCATTCCTGTAATTTTTCTTTAACAACATCCTGAACAGCAGGCATAACTTCCGAGTTGCCGAGTTTTTCTTTTGTCTGGCCTTCAAATTCAGGGTTTTCGATTTTTACTGAAACAATAGCGGTCAAACCTTCTCTTACATCGTCACCGGAAAGATTTTGTTCAGAGTCTTTAAGAATTTTATTTGTTCTTGCGTAATCGTTTAGAACACGTGTAATAGCGTTACGGAAACCTGTTAAGTGAGTTCCGCCCTGATGGGTGTTGATGTTGTTGGCGAATGAGAGGATAGATTCGTTGTAGGAATCTGTGTACTGCATTGCAACTTCAACTTTAATTTTGTCGATGATTTTTTCCATGTATATAGGTTCATCAAACATTACAGTTCTGTTGTGATTCAAGAAAGCAACATAACTTGCGATACCTCCTTCATAGTGGAAAGTTTCATCTTTGCCTGTATCCTTTTCGTCATGGAGGATAATTTTAAGTCCTTTGTTGAGGAAAGCCATTTCTCTGAAGCGTGTAGCTACTATATCAACATCGATTTCAGTAGTTTCAGTAAATATTTCAGGATCTAACCAGAAAGTTGATTTAGTACCGGTTTTAGTAGTCGGTACAGTTTTCTCAACAGGGCCTGTAGGTTCTCCTCTTAAATAAGATTGACGCCAAACATATCCGGCACGTGAAACTTCTACAACCATTTTTTCAGAAAGCGCGTTAACAACAGAAGCGCCAACGCCGTGAAGTCCGCCTGATACTTTGTAGCCGCCGTCACCGAACTTTCCGCCGGCGTGAAGTACAGTGTGAACAATTTCAAGAGCAGATTTTCCTGTTTCAGGTTTAATGTCAACAGGTATGCCGCGGCCGTTATCTTCAACGGTTACGCTGTTGTCTTTGTGTATTGTAACGTGAATTTCTGTACAATATCCGGCGAGAGATTCATCGATAGAGTTATCAACAATCTCATAAATACAGTGGTGCAGACCTCTTTGTGAAGTCGAACCTATGTACATGCCGGGACGCATTCTTACAGCTTCCAAACCTTCTAATACACGTATATTACTAGCGTCATACCCTTGTGCCATTTTTTATACCTTTCTTCCTAGTCTGTAAGCAAAACTACCAACTGATACGTTTAGCCCACCCCTCAATATATCCAAGTCTTTTTCTATAAATATTGTAGCACAAAAATAATTTTACGAGTGGTTTTTAATATAATCCTTAATAACAATCGCTCCGAGATTAGACGCTGAACGGTTCTGCTCTTCTGCTAATTTTCTAAATTTTTCGTAGCTTTCTTTGTCAATTAATATGACAAATCTGTGTTTGTTATCTTTTATCATTAATTTATAACCTTATTGCAACTTTATTATCAACTATTTGTAATTCTATTATAATTTATAGCACATAGCAACATTGTAAAAAAGCTTGCAAAAAGTTGTATAATAGTTTATACTATGTTTATAATCTTATTGCAAAGGTGAAATATGTACATAAAGATTTTAAAAATTTATGAAAGAGTGCAGGATATTATACTAGAAAACAGTGATTTGATAAAGATTGTGTGCGGATATTGTGAGAATTGGGCGTCAGAGAATTATGACAGCAGTGCCGTTGTGACTTTAATGGAGAAGATAAAGCAGAAGCAGGAGAGTCTTATTGAAGCTATTAATGAGTGTGACGTACAGCTTTATGAGTTGTTGCAGGAAAACGGAGTATTGTAGTACTTAATAAAATGACTTGATTTTTTAGTGTTTAGTTGGTAGTATAAGATTTGTAACGCCACGGGCGGGGTAAATAGGATGGATTTATCATTTCTGTTCCATATTGAAAGCCCGGGTGGTGTGACAACAGAATAATAATCGCCATGGGCCTGTGGCACTCTGCCGACGAGGAAGATTAATTATCTTCCGAGGAGAGGTAGGTAGCGCCGGAAACGGAGTTTTCCCGCTAACGCAGCGCCTAAAGCATGACAACAAAATAACAATCGCCACGGGCCTGTGGCGCAGCGGTAGCGCAGAGGACTCATAATCCTTTGGTCGTGGGTTCGAATCCCTCCGGGCCCAAATTAAAAAAGACATCCTTAATGGATGTCTTTTTTAATTAATTTGTTTTCATAATATCTTGAATGATTAAATCACTTGTTAAATGGTATTTCTTATACAACTCTTCAAGCGGTACACGGTCTGTAAACTCTTTATCAGCTCCGAAGTTTAGGACTTTCATGCCGGAATTTGCATAGTATCTGCTGATTTTTTCTCCGTAACCTCCTGCAAGACAGCCGTCTTCAAGTGTTATTACAAGTCTGTGATTTTTCTTTAAATCTTCCAATGCCTGTTTATCTATGCCTGAAAGATACACAGGGTTGATTAAAGTCGCATTTATATTTTGTTCTTTTTTAAGTTTTTCCTGGACTTCCTTTCCGAGTTTATAAAAGTTACCAGCTGCAATAATTGCAATTGTATCGCCTTTATTTTCAATTTTAAATTTATTCAGGTCTGAATAATTTGTTTTATCAGCCCTTCCGGTTTTAATTACTTTTCCAGAAGGTACTCTTATTGCAACAGGGTAATCTTTCTGTTCAATCGCCCAGTTAAGCATACCTAAATATTCTTCTTTGTTAGTAGGTGCAAGATACACAATATTAGGGATATTGCTAATCAAAGGTATATCGAAAATTCCGAGGTGTGTAACATCAGTACCTGAGATTCCGCCTCCAAAGACAAGAATTGTTGCAGGTGCTTTGTTGATAGCAAAATCTTGAGAAAGCTGGTCATAAGTTCTCTGGATGAATGAGCTCATGACTTCCAGAATTGGTTTTGCTCCGTTTGAAGCTAGTCCTGACACATATCCTACAGCGTGTTGTTCTGCAATTCCTACATCTGTGTAATTTTCGCCCATTTGTTTTCTAAAATCTTTTGTCATTCCTGTTGCACCAGGTGTTGCAGGAGATACGGCAATTACTGACGGATCTTTTTTCTTTTTACTCAAAATAAAATCATTTGTAATTGTGTTATAGGTTTCAACTTTTGGCTGAACTTTACCTGCTCTTTCTATAAATCCCGGAAGCTGCCAGTGATAAGTTTCTTTATCCTGTTCTGCTGGTTCATATCCTTTGCCTTTAAGGGTATGAATATGTACGACTACCGGCTTATTGGAGTCTTTTACCTTTGTAAAGGTTTTGATAAGGCTTTCTACATTGTTTCCATCTTCTACATAATAATAATCATAGCCCATTGACTTAAATATATTATCTTTTGTCTGACCTTTTGTTTCTCTTAGGATTGCAAGGCTGTTATATATTCCGCCTTCTACAGGGGCAATGGCCATAGAATTATCGTTTACAATAATAATCATATTAGAATTAAGTACTGCCGCGTTGCTCAAACCTTCAAGCGCTTCTCCGCCTGATAATGAGCCATCTCCGATTAGTGCAACAACATTATATTTTTCCTTTTTCAAATCTCTTGCTTTTGCCATGCCGGAAGCTAGGCTTAAGGAGGTTGATGTATGTCCTAAAATAAAATTGTCATGCGGGCTCTCGTTAGGATTAGAATATCCTGTAATCTCAGGATGCGCAAGCGGATTAACAAAAGCATCTTTACGTCCTGTTAAGATTTTGTGCGGGTATATCTGGTGTGAAACATCATATACGATTTTGTCCTGAGGGGAATTGAACACATAATGAAGTGCTATTGTTGTTTCTACTATTCCCAAATCAGGCCCTAGGTGGCCTCCTGCGGTATTAACTTTATTTAATATTGCTGTTCTTATATCTTTTGCAAGAATGTTCATTTCAGATGTATTGAGTTTTTTAACATCCTGAGGGCTGTTTACTTTATCAAATACAGGTGAATATTGTCCGGCAGAAAAAGCGGAAGGTACTGTAAGAGCCAGTATTAAAGCTGTGGTAACTGCTATTCTTTTTTTCATTTATTAAATCTCCCTTGTTTACTTCTCTAGAAGATTATAACAATTGATAGCAGCTCTAAGTCAACTGTTTTTTGTAATGTCTTTTTTCAGCTGCCATAGCGTCTTCTCTTGTATATTTATATTCAGAGAGGTCAAGTATAATACGTCCTTTTGACTCTCTTGCAAGAGTATTTTTAACTTTGTACGGGTAGGTTTCATTACCCTTGAGCTGTCCTTTATGGATTAATTCAATAATCTGGTTGATATGTTTCTGGCAATATTTTGGAATATTCGGGAACATATTAATGAATTTATAAAGCGGCATGTTTGAGCGCAGATTGTTTGCTCCGGCAGAGGTAAGCATAAAGTTTGCGATATTGTTTTCGCCTTCTTCCGAATTTGGTTTTATGTGTTCTATTGTTGCTAACGAAGTCCGCACAAGTCTTTTGGCAATCTCCTGCTGGGTTCTGTCTGCGTATTTAACGATAAAAGCGTTTTCGCTTGTAACAGATGTCGGAAGATAAACTGCTCTGTCTTTTAATTCATCAAAAACTTTTTTCTCGCCGCGTTTAGGATGAATTTCGTCTAGAGAGTCTAGCAGAATGCGTCTTTTGAAAGTATCTTCTTTTTTGTTTTCGAGTATAACCTGCCTGCATCGTGTTGTTTTGGCGTGCACAGCAAGTGCATTCTGCGGTGAAAGTTTTAACGAAATTTTATCTACATCATCCAAAACATTAAATTCATCAAGTTTTAGTTTTGTGATTGCTTCGTCGTACCAGAGTTTCAGGCAGTCCTGTAATTGTGCATCCGGATTTGTTTTTGAAAACTCTTCAAATCGCTTGAAAATCCTTTTTTCCGTTTTCAGCATAAATTTCCGGTATTTTTTCAGAATAGTGACAACTTCTTTTATGTTGGCGCAGCTGTCAAGACGTTTTTCTATTCCGGCAAGCTCTTTTCCGGAAATCATTTCCGCGCCGAAGTACGGGCACTTTAGTTTCTTTAGCTTTCTAAGCGGATTTCCGGCCGAGGTGTTAGCGCGAAAAGAGATAAACACATCTTTTTCCAAACCGGTGTTAATATAGCCTGACGTTTTCAAATCGTTTCGCGCCGGCCGGTTATAGAAATTAAAGTTTATCGGTAATATTCGCATTATTTTTTATTATCTTTATCAGCGAGTTCGCTGTCCATTCTCAAGAACACAGGTTTGATATTTTCCTTATCTATCAAATGTCCTGCTTGCAAGCTTTCGCATGTTATATCATCAAGTTTTGTATTCAAATCATATGATAACTGCTCTGCCATAGCTTTTGCAATATTCGGACAGTATGGGTAAATTAGTGAAGAAATTACGGTCATTACCTGTAATACATTGGTTAGAACTTCTCCGCATTTATCCATTTGCCCCTCTTTTGCAAGAGTCCAAGGCGCGTTATCAGTTACGTATTTGTTTGTAATATCAACCAGTTCAATAATCTTTTGTCCTGCTTCTTGAATCTCAAAGTAATCAAAGTGGTGTTTTACAGCCTTAACGGTTTCAAGTGCTTTTTCTTTGAGTTCATTTTTACCTAAAAATTCAGGTTTTATATCTCCTCCGAAATATTTAACAAGCATTGAAAGGGTTCTGTTAAGCAGGTTCCCCATTGAGTTTGCAAGGTGTGCATTAACTTTTTCTTTAAAATCTTCATCAGAATAGTTTCCGTCTTTTCCGCACGGTGCAGCAACTGCCATGTAATATCTGAGCGGGTCAGGAATTTCTAAATTGAATGCTTCAAGTACGCCTGTCGGTGAAATTACGTTGCCTAGTGATTTTGACATCTTTGTCTGGTCGATTGTAATCCAGCCGTGAGCAAGAATATGTTCAGGAAGCGGTAAATCCAGCGCCATAAGAATTGCAAGCCAGTATATGCTGTGGAATTTCAGGATATCTTTTCCGATTACCTGAACATTTGCAGGCCATAATTTTTCAAACTTTTCACTGCTTCCGTCAGGATCGTATCCGATTGCTGTAATATAATTTGAAAGTGCATCTATCCAAACATAAATTACCTGTGAATCGTCGCCAAGAACAGGAATACCCCAGCTTACGTTTGAATTAACACGGGAAACCGAGATGTCCTCAATGTTTTCCAGCTGGTTCAAAACTTCGTTTGCTCTGAAAGACGGAACAATAAAATCCGGGTGTGTTTTTATGTGCTTAATGATTGCGTCTTTATATTTTGTAAGCTTAAAGAAATAGTTTTCTTCTTTTACTACTTCAGGTTTTTTAAGGTGGTCAGGACAGAGTCCGTCTTCTGTAAGGTCTTTTTCGCTTAAGAAAGCTTCGCAGCCGGAACAATATAATCCTTCGTAAGCGTGCTTATAGATGTCGCCTTTTTCAACGAGTTTTTTAAATATTTTTTGTACAACTTTTTCGTGCTGTTCATCTGTTGTTCTGATAAACTGCGAATATTCAACATCAAGTGCTTTCCACGCATCTTTAAACTTCTGTGCATTCATATCGCAGAATTCCTTAGGAGAAACCCCGTTTTGAGCAGAGGTTTTCTGGATTTTTATCCCGTGTTCGTCTGTTCCTGTAAGGAAATATGTATTATCGCATCTTTGCGTAAAGTGTCTGTATATTACATCTGTAAGAATTTTTTCATAGGCGTGGCCGATATGCGGTGCACCGTTAACGTAATCAATTGCTGTTGTTGTATAAAATTTTTCCATAACTCACCTCTATTTATAGGAAAATTATAACAGAAAAGGCAATTTTTTGCAGGTAAAATACTTTATATATAATAGAAGGTTATTTTATGTCGAATATTGTGTTTACAAATAACCCGCAGGTTGATGCAGGTAAAATATATCGTTCTCAGGGGTTTCTCGGAAAAATTTTTGACAGAGCCCACAAAGTTACGGGTATTGGCTTGAGTAAGGATACTGTCGACATTGACCGGAAATTGGACAAGTATTACGACCAGCAGAAAAACGAAACAGAAATTGCTATTGATTTAATGACGGGTGTATCTGCTGCGGGTGCATTCAGGTTTGCTAAAAAGCTTCAGGCATATTCGCACCTTTATGTAAAGAACAAAAAATTTGAAACAATAAGCACGCTTATAGGTCTCGGCATTTCTGCCATTGCCGGCATGGTTACAAAACCTGTGCTTAAAGGGATTAACGCGCTCGGGACACCGCGTAAAGAAAGAAGAAAGGAAAGTACTGTTTTCAGAGATATAGGAAGCGGGTTTGTTGACGGTGCAGCGGCTCCGCTTGCATATACATACAAACTCGGCATTCTCGGGGCAGCCGGAATAAATTCTTTATCAAGGTACGCTTTTAATAAAAAAGCTGATAAGGACGCCAATTTTGCAGACCATCTTTCTAACGGCTGGTTAGTAAAGGCGCCTGCGCTTGCGCTTGGCGCCTTCTCTGCGTTCAAGTTCCACAAACGCATTGATGTGATTGAAAAAGCAATTGTGAAAGCAAAAGATAATGTTAAAGATATAAAAAGATTTAAGGGAAAAATGCCGTTAAGCGAACTTGCAGATTTAGCAAAAACAAATCTCAAGGATAAACAAACACAGTCTGATTTAATTCAAGCAACAAAACGCGGATTTTTCAGCAAAACCTACATGACTATTACATGGCCTGTCCGAAAATTATTCGGAAGAAAGCCTAAGCCTGCAGCCGAGGCGCTTGAACTTGCACCGAAACCATTAAAAAGAATTGCTTTTATGAACAAAGAACTCATTAAAGAAAAAGAAATGACTAATATAATGCGCGAGATTGAACAGTACAATATTTTCTATCCGAAAATGATTCAGTCTATGCCGAGCAATATAAGTTCAATGATTAATATAGTTGGAGAGGGGAAAAATCCGCTTGAGGAGTTTATTCAAAAAACTTCGAAAGAAAGTAAAATGGGCGGTTTCTGGAAAAAACGCTCTGCTTATATTGCAGAAAAAGGGATTAATACGGTTAATGATTTTCTAAACAAATACAAAAGCAGCTGCCCTCCTTCCAGAACAGTAAAAGAGGCGCAGAAATTTGTTTCTGGAACATATGGAAACAGATTTACGCTAAAAGGCGACAAACCTCTCGGTGTTGGAACGATTGCAGAAACTTTCCTTGCAAAAGACAATGAAACGGGTAATGACGTTGTTATCAAGATGGTTAAGAAGTGGGTAAGTCTTGATAAGTTAAAAAAGGACAAAGAAAATATGCTTAAATCACTCGAGCGGGTGAAAGATAAGATTAAGCCTGATGAATACGATTATCAGAGAAAGCTTGTAGATGAACTCTACGGTGCCTGTCTCTTATACACATCTCCGAGCCCACGAGACGCGTAGTAATCTCG
>ENA-OYYH01000625-OYYH01000625.1-human-gut-metagenome-genome-assembly--contig:-NODE-625-length-16507-cov-12.272550_pt1 | contig 16507 bp, 4 predicted proteins | sample MGYA00243245_ERZ653439 | MGnify/ENA primary metagenome ERZ653439 (study PRJEB26926, sample SAMN06165028) | human gut metagenome | biome: ENVO:00009003; feature: ENVO:2100002; material: ENVO:00002003... | reverse complement strand
GCCTTCGTCGGCAGCGTCAGATGTGTATAAGAGACAGGAATATACCGGGAGTCTAAAACACGAACAGTATATACGTTTCCGTTTAAGTGGAAATTACAATCAGAATAAGTATGACAGACAGTATGAGGCTTTACAAAATGACAAAATTACTTTAGCTTATAATACACATGCAAAAGAAAATAATTATAGGGTAATTCCTCAACTGATGTATAGGAAAACTGTACGAAAAAGCGATGTTCTCTTTGTCCTGTTGAACTATGACCATACTTATGCCCATACTCAATATGAAATCGATGGACAGCTTTCGGATGATTACCAAACAAAGGGAGAAGGGAGGTTGACATTAGGATATGCTTTTCGGTTAAAAAATAAATTGAAAAAAATTAATACTGGTAGAATATGTACAGAACAAACAAGGAAAAGAATATCTAACGCTTTAAAAGGTCGTAAACCATCCAAACAACATTTAGAAAATCAGTCTAAAGGTAGAAAAGGAAAAGGAACAAAAGCTGTAGATCAATATGATTTAAATGGAAATTATATAAGAACTTTTCCGTCACTTACAGAAGCTGGAAAATATGTTCGTGGTTCATATGTTTGCATAAATTTGTGTTGTAAAGGCAAAATACATTCCGCATACAATTTCTTATGGAAATACAATAAAGATACAAGAAATATTTTTAATGTTGTTAAACCTTTAGATGATACTAGAAACAAAAGAATAGTATACCAAATAGATAAGTGTACCAATGCTATAATTAACGAATTTCCATCAATAAAAGAAGCCGCAATAGCTATGGGTAATTTATCTAATCGTTCTACTATAAATCGTTGTTGCTTAGGCTCTAATAAAACAGCATTTGGATTTAAATGGAAATATAAAAATGATAACAAAATTAACATCAGTTAAAACTGCAATAGCTAAAGTAATAGCAGACCTGGGATTGCAAGAAGATGATATTCTAATATCAGATATGGTAGAATGGGTAGGAGAAGCTATGGAAAAAATTGGTGCAGTACAGCAATTTGAGCGAGTTGTATCTGGTGTGAATGGTGCACCAATTATAAAGATTGATTGTCACCAAGCTCAATTACCTTGTAATCTTCATAAATTACATCAAGTAGCATACTCTTTTAATTGTGATGGACCTTGGTTTCCTATGAGGAAAGCCACAGGTTCATTTGCTGCTTGGGGTTGTGAAGACTGCAAGAAATGCTGTGATAAACCAGAAATGCTAGTTAAAGATGAAGTATTAGTAGATTTAGTAGTAGACTTATACGGTAATATAGATAAAACAGAAGCATTAGAAATGCTAAATACCAATGAGAATATGAAGACTATCTTACGTAATCTTATAAATACTCATACTGTTAATATTGACTATATTAGAGGTAATACTAGCGTTAATCCTAACTGGGATTTACAATACAGTATTAAACCTGGTTACATTATGACGAATGTTCCTTGTGGTTATTTAAAGCTGTCTTACAGTGCTATTATTACTGATGAAGATGGCTATCCTATGGTACCAGATAATATTTCTTACTTGGAAGCAATATATTGGTATATTACTCAGAAAATTGCTTTTCAGAAATATATAAGAGGTGAGTGGAACGAACGCATGTATGCAAATATGAGAAACTCCTGGAATTACTACTGTAAACAAGCATATGCAGAAGCAATGCTTCCCAATGAAGATGAGATGGAGTCTATCAAACATACATGGAATAAGATCTATCCAGAGTATAATGATCATAGTTCCTTCTATAGTCATACTGGTTCAATACAACATATTTATAATGCTAATAGATAATGAATGCACAAAGACAAACAAATACTTTCCAGAAAGGAATGAACTGTGATCTAGACTATTCAGTTATAGATTCAGGACAATATCAGTGGGCAGAAAATATACATATTATTGCCAATGATAACAGTTCTACTGGAGTAATGCAGAATATTGAAGGCGTTCGTAAGCTCAATCCTACATTGACATTGAATGGTGAAACAATAGTCCATACAAATACAATTAGGGATTGGGCAATTGTGTTTACTAAGAAAGGTAGTAACTTCAATATATATAGATACGATTTTGGTGCATCTGAAACTGAACCTATAGTGACTACAGTAGCGTCCAATGTAGCATTGGATATTCCTATTATAGATGGTCATTATGCTGTTAGTAGTGTTTGTAAATGGGAATCTGATGATCTAGTTAAGATATACTGGTGTGATGGGGTACATCAGATTAGAGTATTAAATGTAGCTACAACTCATCCTAATCTTAATGTAGACTCTTTAAATATATCACCAAAGAGTCAATTACCACCTTTATTTTTTAAAGGTTTAGGTACAGGTGGATTGAAAGCCGGTAAGTATCAATATTGCTATCAACTATTTAATCCCAGAACATCTGAAACGTCTATATCTGTTTTATCTCCAATTATTACAGTATCTAGAAGTTTAGAAAATACTAACAGCCAAGATATCTATGGTAGTTCTAAAGAAGAAACTACTAATAGGTCCATTAAACTACAGACTACTGTTGATACTAACTCTTTTAGTAGAGCTAGAATAATTTCTATATATTACTCTAGTAATACTGCAGAACCCGTTATCACAGTGATAGATGAAATAAGTATTTCAAATAATACTTTAGTCTATGAAGATAAAGGTGGTTCAGTTATCGATGAGCTTACTCTAGAAGAATTTAATGGTTTAAGTACTTATATATTTACTCCCAAAGTAATAGAATCTAAAGACAATATGTTATTTGCTGCTAATATCACTGAACAGACTTGGGATATTAGTGATGATGAATTTGATGCTAGAGCATATAGATGTAATAAGAATGGTCAAATATTATTAACTTCTACATCTGGACAGGATTCTATAACATTTTCTACTTCAGAAATAAGTACTAAAGATATACCAACTAATCACGACTGTATTTGTCCTGCAAATTATGATGATAATAGTCAGTATTTATATGCTCCAGATGCTACAGGTAAGTATGTATATGGTGGTATAGGTAAAAATATTTCATATAGGTTTATAAAAACCAATCTAATTGAAAGCGACGCTCCTACATCTAGGACAGGTTATGCTGAAGATTCTTTCTCATTAAACTCTAAAGCACGCTCTACATCTACTCTAGATTTATATAACATTGAGGAAGATGGTTCCTGGTCAGATGCAGGGTCTTTATCTTTTGCTGATTCTACCGCTAAAGTATTAAACTACAGTAATAGTGAAGTAGAATCAATGGCAAGGGGTTATATGAGAGATGAAATATATCGTTTTGCTATTGTATTCTACAATGAAGAAAATGTAGCATCCTCTGCACACTGGATCGCAGATATAAGAATGCCTAAAGCTAGTACACCCGGTTATAACATCTTTACTTCAGGTATGCGAGTAGACATTGGTGGTAATACCACTAATAGCCTAGAAGTAGTTACACACCCGTTAGGTGTGCAATTCACGGTTAATATACCAAGCGATTTAATCCAAAGTAAGAAGATTACTGGTTATGAGATTGTAAGATGTGAAAGAACTATTTCAGATAGAACAATATTGATGCAAGGAGCTGTTAGTTGTGTTTGTAATTATGATAATACAAATCAATTAACTGCTTTTCCATATCTTACTTATTCTACTTCTCACGGCATGGTGTCACAAAATAATAAATATGCACATGCTTTTGACTTTAGTAGTCAGAATGCTAATGAATATTTCTTATTCATATCACCAGAAATATGTGTTAATAGAACAAATGCATCTGAAGTAACAGGTAGAGCTACAGAGATTAAAGGTATATATAGACTACGATCTTCAATATCTCCTGATGAATCTATGGGTAATGGTACTCCTGCGAACGATAAGGTTGTACCCAATGGTGATAAAGTCAAAGTATTGGTTGGGGCAAAAGCTTCAAAACATGATTTAAAGAATATAACCTCAAATACTTCTACTAGTTGGGCTAAGAATAGTGGTTGGGCTTATACTTCAGTTACAGCTATAGGTGATTCTATAAAACAATCTACTGCAAATAATGCAATTTATATGGGTGCAGAATCATGGTATGATGCCACTTTAGCTAAGTATTACAATAAAGTTACTACAGGGGGATATAATTCAGCATCAATTCAAGACATTACAATTGCTACTAATACAGATCCCTTTGACTTAGATGACGATGCATGGAGAACTAAAGCTACCAATGTAGGTAGTATGGTATACTATAACTGGGTATACGGAGATACATCTAAGGCTAGTGATTATGATGATAATAATGTTAGGAAGGTTGGACCTCATGGGGTATGTGCAATATTCCAGAGTACAGATATGACTTCTCGTAATACTATGGTTGGTGAAGTACCAGAATTAGCTGCTGGACCTGAAAGTGCTAATACAATCCTCATTGCTAATTTAAAACAGTCTGTAACACCTTATGGTGGTAATAGTTATGCTACAAGACAGAACTCTGTATACATAAGTACTGGGTCTTATGTCAATGCAAAAGATAATAGTAATACTAAAGTAAATGTATTCGGTGGTGATACGTACGTTGGTGTATTAGATTATGCTAATTGTATGTTTGCATATCATAACGCTAGTGATAACTATGAACAACCAGATAATGAAAGAATTAGAGCATATAATGGTGCTTATATACCATTAGAGTCTTCTATTAATCTTTCATTGAGAACTGATACTGTAGGTACAGCTAAAACCTATGAATCTGGTACAGGCTATGCAAACCATTTTGTAGAGAATGATATTGTACAAGTAGGTTCTATATATGTTCAGAATACGCCATTATATGCTTATAATGATGCTTATTCTGCTCAACCTAGAGCTAAAAACTATGTTAGTAAATCAATCTATAGTATAGATAATTTACATACAGATACTAGGGTAATGAACTCAGAACCTAAAACTAACTTGGAAGTAACTGATTCATGGACTAAATTTAGAGTTGCTAATTACTTGGATGTTGATACCAGATTTGGTTCTATAAATAATTTAAAGTTATTTAAGAATAACTTGTTGTTCTGGCAAACTGACGCTTTTGGCACACTTGCTGTAAATGAACGTTCTCTTATCCAAGATAATAATGCAGGTGCACTTACGTTAGGTACAGGAGGTGTATTAACTAGGTTTGATTACTTTACTACTAAGAATGGTTCTAAAGAGAATCAATTAAGAACTGCAACACAATCAGATAGTACAGTATATTGGTATGATGCTGATAGAAATGAAATATGTGGTTTTGATAATCAATTACGTACTGTATCTAAATTAAAAGGTGTACAATCTTATTTACACGATAATAAGGATATAATTACAAATGATCCTATATCTGTATATGATAAAAAATATAATGAAGTTCTTCTTACTCTAGAAGATAAGACTTTGGTATTTAATGAACAAGTTGGAGCTTTTACTTCATTCTATACTTATAGACCTGATTGGTATGCTGAATTTACAGATAAATTAATGATATATAAGAATTTAGCTGTATATAAGTATAATTCAGGTAACGAATTAGATATGTTTACTGGCAAAGATAAAATATCTTATGTTAGATTTATAGTAAATGACAAGTACCCTCAAACTAAAACATTTGATAATGTTGAATATGGCGGTGACTTTACTTATGACACTAACTTTGATAACATCTACTTTGAAACTAAAAGACAAACTAGTTTCACTCTTACTCAGGATGATATAGATTATAGAGAAGATACTTATAAATTCTGTATCCCTCGTAGTAGTAGAGAATTAAATGAAGCTGAAGAGTTAGTAAACAAATCCTATAGAGATAGAATGAAAGGGAAATATTTAATCTGTCATTATAAGTATGATTGTAATGGTGGTAATACATTTAAAGTTCCTTATATTAGTACAGCATACAGATATTCATTGATATAATATGAAAAAGAAAATAAATAAAAAGAAAGTTCCAGCTTACGCTTTTGGTATAGATCAAGGTTTAGAAATTGCTTCTATATTGGGAGCTGGTTTACAAGGCTTTACAGAAGAAGGATCTGGTGCAGATATTGTTGGCAGTACTCTAGGGGGTGCTGCCAAAGGTGCTTCTGTAGGCTCTGCTATCCTTCCTGGTATTGGTACAGCTATAGGTGGAGCTGTAGGTGGTGTTGGAAACCTTGTATCAAGTATCTTTAGAAAGAATGCAATTAATAAGCAAAAACGTATTAAAGCAAATGCTAAAGAAGTAGCAATGGGGAAAGGTAATGCAGCCACACTTGAACAAGAATATTGGAATGATAACTCTTTAGCTTACACTTTTGAAAATGGTGGTATATTACCAGATTTAGCTTATGTGGATAATAATGAAGTAATAAGAGATGACTTTGGTAATATTGCACAAGTACCTAATAGTAAACCAGGTACAGATAATCATTTAATAGATGCTTCTAATCTTGAATCTGTCTTATCTGATAAGATCAAAAGACCTGGTACAAATAGAACATTTGCACAAGAAGGTGAAAAACTTACTAAAATGACGAAAAAAAGTAAAGGTAATGACATATTTGCTAAGAACACAAATATGTTAAATAAAAGAAATGCAAATGCAATGTATGAACAATTACTTACAGAGCAAGAAGCAGTTAAAGCTAAGAAAGGTATTAAGCCTAAAGTAAAAGGAATACCAGCATATGCATATGGTAAAGGTGATTGGACTAGACGATTAGGCAAATCTATTGCTAATTTCTTAACTTCTCCAGTACAAGGTACAGCAGTTAATAGTGCTCTTACAAATGCTTTTAATAACACAGGTAATAAAACTGGTTTAGGCGCAACTAAGAACTCTAATTGGGATGCTCCAGTAATGAATTACTTGAATGGGATTAATTGGACAGAAAACCTTGTACCTAAATCTGGTCCTGCACCTGGTAGAACATATATATATAATAATGACCCAATAGATAATAGCGTAGATGCCATTACTGGTGAAACAATTCCTGTAGGTGTAAATGAACCTATATACGATTTGCCTGAAGTACCATTTCCTGATGCAGCACCTATAACAAAAGTTAAATCTGTTAGGAAACATACCCCAGCAAGTAAGTCTGCTAAAGCCACTAACTCTCTTAATCAAGCTCCTTTACTGGATATTGAAGATTTCAATCCATTTTTAGCATCTGATCCTATTTACGCTCCGTTGCTAAATATTGAAGATTTTAATCCCACATTAACACCAGATGAGATTAAAACACCTAGTAAGTCTTCATCTAACTTTGGCAGTCTGTCTGGTTTATCTCCTATACTGTATAATTGGATTCAAAGTAGACGTAGACCTGAAACAGAAGACCAAGTCCTTAATCCTTACTCTGGAGCTATTAATAGAGCTATGACTAGTCGTAGACTTAACATAGAGTCTACTCTTGCGGCTAACAGAAGATCTAGAGCGATTGCTCGTAATAACATGGCTAGACTTAATCCTAATACTGGTATGAATTTAGCATATGGAAATCAATTAGCTACTGGGGAATATGCTCAGAATGCTTCAGTATATGCTAATAGAGATAATGCTAATAATCAATACTTAGGTGAATACGCAAATATGATGAACAATTTAGGTCAACAATACATACAGAATACTGTACTTACTAATGACTTAAATGCTCGTAATAGAGCTGCTGCAAGAAACTTTGGTGCTACTGCTGCTGGTCAATTGGGTCAATGGTCTCAGACTAAAGAAAAGATGCGTAATGAAGCTGCTAGAGACGCTATGATCTATCCTTATTTAAGAAATTTCTTAGCATACGGTAATCCTGGTGAATTAATAGCAGATATGGATAATATGTATTACAATAATAGAAAGGGTAAGAAAAATGGTTAATAGATATGATAATCCAGCACAAGCTCAGTTTATAGATACATATGCTCCACTACCTTTCCAACAACTGTATACACTTGGCAAGGATGCAAACGCTAGAGTAGATAAAGCTATTTCAGACTTATCTGGAGCGTTAGATAAATGGTCTGACTTCAGATCTCCTTCTTTAAAGGATATGCAAACCTGGTATGATGAAACTCTTGGTAAAGCTAAACCAATTATTGATAAACTATCTCAGAATATTGATTTACTTAAGACTCCAGAAGGTAGAGCTCAGATTAATTCTATCATTAACAATGTAGATAGACTTAAATTGTCTACATTACTCCAGAGTAAAGAAGGAATGGAGCAGAGAATGAAGTTTAATCAACAGTTAGCTGCTGCTGGTAAATTTAATGAGATGTGGCATAATGTAGACTTTGCAAACTATGATAGTACAAAATCAGGTATTTTCAACGATATTGCTCCTTTAGCATATAAAGATATTAGAGAATTAGCAGATCCTTATTATGCTAAATTACAGAAGGGTTATTTATATACTAAAGGTGATTATGACTATTTTGGCAACACACTTAGCGATCTCGAGAATGTAGCAGATGCTCACTTGAACGATATAGTAAACACTCCAGAGGCTCAAAAGCATATGGAAGTTTATAAAAGGAATACTGGAGCAAGTGATGCTGAAGCAATTCAATGGCTAAGAAATTCTATTGTAGAATCTAATATTGATAGAACTATTAGACCTACTAGAGAGGTTAATCCTTTCTCTTTAATTACAGCTAGAGCTGCTGCTACAAAGAAAGCATCTGGAGAAGAGACTATGCCAGTTCAATTCTCTACTAAACTTGCTTCTACACTGCTAAGTAAACCAGGCACAGTCAAAACTGAAGATGGTGTGACCATAAAATATAATTCTCAATTTGAAAGAGCTCAAAAAACATTTACACCTGGCAGTAAATGGCAAAAAACCTATGTAGATAGAGTAACAGAAAGCGGTAAACAATTACCGTTAAACCGTAACAAAACTGCTAAGACCGTATGGGAAGAACTATCAGTAGATATAGGTTCTCAAGCTAACTTTATCAACGATGCTGAGCTTGATAAGAATTCAGTAGTAAAGGGTATCAATGGTAGTCCTATTTACTCTGGTAATAATATATTTGGTATGATGACACAAGAGCAGTATGTTAATGCTAAGATGGGCGTACCTGTTAACAATGCTAATTGGAGTTCAGCTAGAACTAAGTTTGAACAGGATCTCATTAATAATAATATACCTAATATGGGTATTACTCCTACCAGTAAAGTATTACTTGAGAATGGTCTTCCCGGTAATGAATCATATACTCAGGAATATAAAGCATATATACCAGTAGATTATTTCTTAAACAATAAAGATATCTATAAAGACTATTTTGATACCGGTTTCTTTGGTGACGATACATCTGAAGAAATTATAAAAAATGAAGACTTCCAAAAGTTTGTAAATAGTCTAAATGGTAAGATACCTAACTATAATGGTAGAATTGCTGATATTAAGAGTGTGAGAATTGCAGATGATGGTACATTTGCACCTGGTCACGAAACTCAATATAATGGAGTATACATTGAAATACCTGTTATGAAAGGTGTACTCAATAATGAACAAACAAGAGAAAGAGCAAATCTTGAAGAGTTCCAATATAGCAAATTAGGTTCTAAAGGTAATATAAATTATAGACAAAGTAATGAAGATTTGATCTATGGAGAAAACTAAAAACAACAGTGGTGTTCCATTGGCAATAGAGCTTCGTAAGAAGAATTATGAAGATTATTTAGGTGCCTCTAATGGTACTGTAAACCCTGAAGTGGGTGGTACTATTAGTCCTCATGAAATACTTAGAGATCTTGCTAGTTATCAGAAAGATTCTTATAAGCCAGCTCTAGATACCGATGACACATTAGACGAATCTCGTAATAATCTTAGTACATATGATTTAATAACTAACTCTGTGGCAGCTTCTTTGCGTGCTATGAACGAAGCACAATTGGCTAATACTCAGGGTATACTTAGACGTGAAGTATTACCACAGATGGATAGAATTAAATCGAACATTAATTTGTTTGAAACTTATAATGGTTTAGTGAGTCAAAGAAATAACTTGCTAAACCATTTAGCAGTTTCACAAGATGAAGCTGAGATATCACAGATTCAGAATGAATTGAGCAATATAGATAGTAACTTGTATAGTACAAGAGAAGCGTTAATGTCTTTAGGTGTATCTCCTGATATGAGCAATATTTCTGATATCAGAGAAAAGCAAGAAGCAGACTTAAAGTCCTATCAGAATAAAGCTAATGAACTCTATGCAGATATTGAAACAGATGAAGCTGATATTGAAAGATATAAAGTAGATTCTAGATTTGAACAAGCTATGAGTGAGAATCAAGAGTTTAAGTGGACAGAGCCAAGTAAATGGATATATAATGTACCACAAGCTGTAGGTTCTTCTTCATCTGCATGGTTATGGCAAGTAGCTCCATATGCTTCTACCGCTCTTAGATCTGTCTTCAAAAAGGCAATCTCTAAAGCAGCTATAGGTGCAGCTTCAGGTGCTATAGCAGGTAGTGTTGTACCTGGTGCTGGTACTGCTGCTGGTGGTACCGTTGGTGGTGTAGCTGCTGGTACAGTAGGTGCTATATCTGCTGCTTTAGATGTAGCTAATGCTGGTATGTTACTTTATTCTAACTATAAACAAGCTGAAAATGAAGCCAATGCTAATGTTGCAGATGATTATAGAGATAGAGTGACTCAGTTAATTACCAGTACAGGTTTAACTATTTCTAATATTGCAGATGAAGCCCGTGCAAATGGTTTAGATGAAAAATATGCAAGGTTATCTGACGATAAGATATTTGAAAAGATATTAGATGGTCAAATTGAATCTACCAATCCCATTCTAGCAGAAGCTCAGATACAAGCAAGACAAGGTTTGGATAGAGACTTTGCTCAGAATATGTCTATTACTTATGCATCTAACTTAGCTAGTGACGTCATCATGTTACCGTACTTTGGTAAAATTGCTGATGGTTGGCTAGGTAAGACTATAAAGAAAGGTGCTTTATTATCAGACCCTATTGAAGCAATAGGTGATAAAGCTGCTGATGCTGCTAAAAAGACTTTATCTAAGTATGTATTAGGTAGAAATGCTATAGATAAAGCAACTAGAAGTTGGGCTAGTAGAGCTGCTAAAGCTGCTTATATAGGTGGTGATTTAGCAGTGCGTAATCTTGCTACTTCTTTTAATGAAGCATTAGAAGAAGGTGCACAATATACTACTGGTGCAGCTTACAAAAGAGGGGATTTTGATGATAGTGATTTGAACTTAGAAGGTTTAGCTTCATCTCTATTTGGCGCTTATAAAGAAAAAGGTAGAACTCTTGTAAATATACTCGGTAGTCCTTTTGGCTATCAAGACGCTTTATATGAAAATGACAGTGAATACTGGAATAATGTAAAGCTTGGTGCAGCTGCTAGTCTTTTATCCCCTATGCAAGTAGGCGTAAATGCTAGAGGAGCATATTCCTTATATAAGGAAACTAAAGGGATGGATAAAGTAAATGAGCTTGCTGTAGGTGAGATTAATACTAAGGAAGATATGTCTAAAGCAGTTACTTACGCTAGTGGTAAGTTTAAAGGTGTTGAATCCGAAGTAGTTAATGCATGGGCTAATCTGGCTGAAGGACCTACAGAGAATCTACCAGAAGGTTTTACAAGTGATGATGCTTTAGAAGAAGCACAGTTTGCATCTCGTGTATTTACTGTAGCTAAATCTGATAGAATGAAAGATCTAGCTGAAAATTTAGGTATCGAACAGAATACTGAAGAGTTCGGTAATTTAGTAGGTTTGTATATGCAAGCTGAGAAAGATTTTAAGGCTTCATTAGAAGACCTTACAGATAAGAATCAGCAACTTACTAATAGAGCGCAAGCACTTAATTCAAATGCAGCACTATCTACTCAGATGGAGAAAGCTGTAGATAATGCATTTAATACGATTAATGATAATGCTCAATCTACAGATCAAATAGTATCTAAAGATGAGATTAGAGAACTATTTAAGTTACAAGAACAACAGAGAGTGTTAGATAATATGCTCAATGAGGTTAATAATGCTACAGAAATAGTTAAATCAACATCTAACCCTGCTGAATTACGAGGTAACGAGTATACTTTAGCTAAACTAGATGATATGCGTTATAGACTTCAAGCAAGAAAGAAGTCTATAGATAAAGCAATGCCATCCTGGTATAAGAACTATACTGGTGATAAGACATTATTAAACAATCAAGTAGCATCTGTTGGCGCTTTTAATGAAGTTACTGAATATGAGAATGCTATAGAAGATAGATTATTTTCAGAGATTAATGCTGAAAGGAATCAAGAAATCTACAATGCCTTTAATGGTATTGAAAATGGTGCTAAAATAACCCCTACAGAAGCTTCTCAACGTGCTGATATCATTACTGAGGCTAAGGAAAAGAAAACGCCTAAAAAGCGTAGAAACCTTAAATTAAAAGCTTTACGCAATATTCATAATGCTCAAGGTGAAAAGCTTATTGATGAAATGCTTGAGCTTTATCAAACTAAAAAAGAGCAAAGTAAAGAAATGATGGAAGGGACTACTGGCGTTACTGAACAACAAACTGTTAACAAACCTGTAGTACCATCTAAACCTGTTACAGTACCCACTGGTACAGTTACAGAACAACCTGCTCCTACTGTAGAACAGGTTAAACCTGCTACTCCTACTAAACCTATCAAACCTGTTAAACCAAGTAAACCTAGAAGAACTATAAGTGCTAGTGAATTAGATGAAGCAGACGCAGCTCTAATTGCTGCTGCAGAAGGCCAAGATATAGGTTTAGGTACACCTGCTCAACCTACTGCTACGGCTGCTCCTTCTTCTGTAGATACTTCAGATACAGAAAAGGAAAAACCTGTAGTAAACAATGATATACTAAGTTCTGATGAAGATCCTTTTGCAGGTGGTTTTGGTGATCCTACAGGAGAAGGTGTATTTGACGAAAGAGGTGGTGAAGCAGTAGAACCATCTAAACCCAGTAAAGCAGCTAAAGCTAAACAAGATGCTCAGGATGCTAAAGCTAAATTTAATAAGTCTGTTCAAGATTTCTTTGATTTACTTGATGACAATAGTGTAGGTTTTGCCTTTGACCCAGCTGCAAATGCTGAGAAACAAGCAAAGATATTTGTTGCTTTCTTAAAATTATTAGGTAATGCATTTAATTTAGGTGCATATAAGTTTAAAGAAGTAGCCCTGAATATGTATGAGGCTATTGGTAATAATAGAGAAAAGTTAACTACTCACTTCGATTCTATTAAAGGTGCTTATACTACTGCCTATTATCAGATGCCAGAGGAAGATAGAGCTAGAATGAGTTCTCCTCAAGAAGTTGCTGCTATTACTGTGGATGATTTATTTGATACACCTGTAAGTGATCTTACAGAAAGTCAAGTAGAAGAAGCAGCTAAAGCTGGTGTATTACCAACTCCACAAGCTCCTGCAACTATTCCAGCAGATGCTATTACTGATAATGAGTTAAAGGACTTTTCAGAAGATAGCAGATTAGGTATCCTCAATACCTTCCATTATAAACATGACGCTCAATTAAGCGAAACAATAACTTTTGCAAATGGTAATAGAGTAACATTCTCACTTAATACAGAATTACCAGAGTTATTCCGTACTAGGTTAAGTGATTTGTCATTTGAATATTCTGTAGCGCCGTTTATACACTATAAGACTAACAGTACTAAAGTAAAATGGAATAATCCAGCTACATATGATTGGGCTAGGGTAGGTATGATAATCACAGATAGCAAAACTGGTAAGAAATACTGGTTAGCTATGCGTAGTCCTAATAACCTTAGAGTAGGAGATACTAGTGAAGAGTATAATACTTTAATAAATGATCTTAGGGCTGCACGTGCTGATATTATATCTAGATTTGTTGTGAAAGATTCTAATGGCAATCTTACTAATGCAATAAATTATAATATTAAAGTAACTCCTACACGTACATTAATACATAATGCAGTAGAAGGTATTAGTAAATATGCTCCTATTAATGATGCTAAGTTCAATAATATCTTACAGTTAAGTACTAACTTAGATGAAGAACTTGATAACTTTGGTTACAGTACTGGTGTAAGATCTGCTGAAACTATATATACTATACACGGTGATAATACTGGTTTTACCGGTACTACCTCAGGTGGTGTGTATTATATTATAGCTGGCAACAAACGTCTATCAGGTAGACCATTACCATTAAAGATTAGCACAGTAAGCTATAACAACTTAGAAGAACTAGCTAATCTATTATCTACTATCGTGTTTAAATCTGGGTTCTCAAGCTATGATAAGATAGGTAATACAGATCTTATTGGTTCTGACTTAATAAAGTTATTTTTGAATTATGGAGAAGCTACCCAAGTAAAAGATAATAGTGATATTAGTGATGCTGCTGCTAAGAACCTGCGTAATAAACAGTTATATGTAGATAACACCGGTGTAGTAGGTAAATTAGTATATGGTAACAATAGTACGTCAATTGCGGGTTTAACATCAGACCAGAGAGATAGAGAAAGAAAAGCTTTTGTAGATTGGCTTATGAAGGAAGGATCTATGCCTTTTAAAGTACCTTCAAAAAACAATGATGTTGTATCAGTAGACATGAAGCTTAGAGATCTATTTCAAGGTAGATTGGCAAGTAGTGTAGAAAAAGCTAATGGTAGGTTAGAATTAGTGCCTGGTGTAGTATTTACTAAAGACGACTTAGATCATTCTTTATTGGCATGGATGATTAAGAATGGTATGTTGAAATCTAATCTTAATACAGAGAGATACGAAAGACCTTTTGTTATTGCTGATGGTATTACTCAGGATGCTCCAACTAATATTCCTAATTCTACAGCTGTTCCAACAGTAAGTGAACCTCAAGTTGAACAACCTACAGTAGAAGAAAAACTAGCTCCTACTCGTAAACGTCGTACTTTCCGTGATCTCAATACATTTGGTGGTAGCGAAACTGAAGTAAGAGTAAACTTTACTCCCAATAAGACATATACTTCTAAAGAGAAGATGAATAAGGTTCAGGCACGTAATTTCTTAAAAGAGAAATTAGGTATGTCTGATGCTGAAATTGATATAATTGATGTAGCAGTATCTTCTGATATGCCAGCTACAGCATTATCTCATATGACACAAGATGCTATTCATCTTTACTCTAGTGATCCTGCTGGTGTTGAATATCATGAAGCATATCATAGGGTATCTCTGTTATTAATGTCTGAACAGCAGCGTAATAAGGTATATGATGCTTATAGGGCTTCTCATGAAAATATGAAAAATGCTTCTAACAAACAAGTTGAAGAAGCATTGGCTGAAGACTTTAGAAAGTATATGCTTGAAACTGTACCTTCTAAGGTTTATAGAATCACTAAATGGTTTAATAAGCTTATAGACTTTGTATATTCTTTAGTAGGTAGAATAAGACCTACAAGTATATTTAGGGGTATATATGAAGGTAAATATGCTAATATACCTGTAACACAAGAAGCTAAGGATAGATTTATAGAAGCTTATGGTTATAGAGTTAATTTTACACAGCATGGTCATGAATTTCAGAATATTAAATCTCTTGATAGTTATTTCCAAGCTGTAGATTACTTTACTACATCTTATATTAGCCAGTCTATGACTACTGAAGATATAGTAGATGACTTATCTAGAATTAACATAGACTATAACGATATGAGAGAATTCTTAGAAGATCTTTCATATGATGAAGCTGCTACACCTGAACAGAGAGCTGCTGCTAAAGAACTGTTTGATAATTTTAATATATTTAAACAGGATGTGCAAGCAAAACTAGCAGAGCTAAGTTTAAAGCAAATTAAGGAAGAGCAAGAGTATGAAGAAACAGAGGAACGTGATGGTGGTGAAATAGAAAAGGATAACTTTGATAAATATGATAAAGCATCTTATGAAGTATCTGTTTTACATAATATTAGACCTGCTGTCAAATTGTTCTTATCTTCAATAGAAGACCGTTTATATAATGCAGCTACTAAAACTTATACTAGAGATATTAATCCTGAAACAGGTATTCCACGTGTAACTCCATTTATGGCAGCTTGGCGTAGAATCGTAGATAAGTTATTTGATGAGGATAGTTATGGTGGATTAATCCGTAAATCTGCTCAGTTAGCTAAGACAGATCCTTTCTTTGCTTCTGTATATAATAGATTATCTAAGATAAAAGACTCTAACTTACAGACACAGATATTCCAAACTATTACTGGATTTAGACATAATTTCCTTACTGTAGGATATCAAGATGTGGGTACTAATGAGGTAATGTACATATCTAACTTAGGTGGTAGTGTAAATGTACGTAACGGTAAGCGTATTGTAAGTGACTGGAATAGAAATTTCTATAACAGTGAATTTATGATAACTGATGAACAGGGTAATAGAAAGCCTGATATGGCTAAACTTAAAGAATTAAGAGATGAACTTACTACTGTCTCTTATACACATCTCCGAGCCCACGAGACGCGTAGTAATCTC
>ENA-OYYH01000600-OYYH01000600.1-human-gut-metagenome-genome-assembly--contig:-NODE-600-length-16893-cov-6.162846_pt1 | contig 16893 bp, 10 predicted proteins | sample MGYA00243245_ERZ653439 | MGnify/ENA primary metagenome ERZ653439 (study PRJEB26926, sample SAMN06165028) | human gut metagenome | biome: ENVO:00009003; feature: ENVO:2100002; material: ENVO:00002003... | reverse complement strand
CGAGATTACTACGCGTCTCGTGGGCTCGGAGATGTGTATAAGAGACAGGATGAGGACTTTATGGGGTTGACTGCCAGTCAGGATGGTTTTGCCCGTGTAGACAGTGTTGTGGAATGGTGCCGTGAAGCCGATCTTTATCTGATTCTTGATATGCATGATGCTCCGGGTGGGCAAACGGGTGATAATATAGATGATAGCTACGGATATCCTTGGTTGTTTGAAAGTGAGGCCAGCCAGCAATTGTATTGCGATATCTGGCGCAAGATTGCAGACCGGTATAAGAATGAACCGGTGATTCTCGGTTATGAGCTTTTCAATGAACCTATCGCTCCGTATTTTCCGAATATGGAAGAATTGAACGGTAAACTGGAAGATATTTATAAGAAAGGGGTAGCTGCTATCCGCGAAGTGGACAATAACCATATTATTCTGTTGGGTGGCGCTCAGTGGAACGGTAACTTCAAGCCGTTCAAGGATTCTAAGTTTGATGATAAAATAATGTATACTTGCCATCGTTATGGAGGTGATCCTACTAAAGATGCTATTCAAACTATAATAGACTTCCGCGACAGTGTGAACTTACCAATGTATATGGGTGAGATAGGACATAACACGGACGAATGGCAAGCTGCTTTTTGCCAGACGATGCGTGAGAATAATATCGGTTATACCTTCTGGCCGTATAAGAAGATGGATGGTTCCAGCTTTGTAGGTATTACTCCGCCGGAAAATTGGGCGAATATCCTTTATTTCTCCGAATCTCCACGCACATCTTATAAAGAAATCCGGGATGCCCGTCCCGACCAGATGATGGTACGCAAGGCAATGATGGATTTCATTGAGGCTTGCAAACTGAAGAACTGTGTGGTGCAGGAAGGGTATATTCAGTCGTTAGGTATGAAATAATCACTAATAAACTAATTATTTATCCATATGAAAAAAGTATTATTCGGTTTGGCATTCACTGTTGCTCTTCCACTCTTGGCGCAGCAGAAACCCGTATATCTGGATGTTACCAAACCTATCGAAGAAAGAGTAGAAGATGCGTTGAAAAGGCTGACTTTGGAAGAAAAGGTAGCTATGGTACATGCACAAAGTAAATTCAGTAGTGCAGGAGTGCCCCGCTTGGGTATTCCGGAAAATTGGATGACAGATGGTCCTCATGGTATCCGTCCCGAAGTACTTTGGGATGAGTGGGATCAGGCAGGGTGGACCAATGACTCTTGTGTAGCTTTTCCGGCATTGACCTGTTTGGCGGCTACATGGAACCCCGAGATGTCCATGCTTTATGGCAAAAGCATTGGTGAAGAAGCACGCTATCGTAACAAGACCGTTCTTCTGGGACCCGGTGTTAATATTTATCGTACTCCGCTGAACGGACGTAACTTTGAGTACATGGGCGAAGACCCGTACCTGGCTTCCCGTATGGTGGTTCCTTACGTGCAGGGCGTACAACAGAATGGAGTGGCAGCCTGCGTGAAGCACTATGCGCTGAACAATCAGGAAATCAACCGCCACACCACCAATGTCATAGTAGACGACCGTGCCCTGTATGAAATCTATCTGCCCGCTTTCAAGGCGGCCGTTCAGGAAGGTAAAGCGTGGTCTATCATGGGAGCTTATAACCTGTATAAAGGTCAGCATGCCTGCCACAACCAATATCTGCTGAACGATATCCTGAGAGGCGAATGGGGCTTCGACGGTGTGGTCGTTTCCGACTGGGGCGGCACGCACGATACCGATCAAGCTATTACAAACGGTCTTGATATGGAGTTCGGAAGCTGGACGGATGGTCTTGCCAATGGCAGCAGCAACGCTTATGATAACTATTATCTGGCTATGCCTTATCTGGAGCGTATCAAATCGGGCAAAGTAGGTACGAAGGAACTGGACGAAAAAGTACGTCGCATCCTGCGCCTGGCATTCCGCACTACAATGGATGTGAACCGTCCTTTCGGCTCTATCCTTTCTCCCGAGCATTACGAGGCTGCCCGCCGCATTGGTGAAGAAGGCATTGTGCTGCTGCAAAACAAAGGCGGCGTATTGCCCATCGACTTGAATAAAGTGAAGAAGATTGCCGTTATCGGTGAGAATGCTGTGAAAATGATGACCGTAGGTGGTGGTAGTTCCTCCCTGAAGGTGCAGCGCGAACTTTCTCCGTTGGATGGCATCAAGAACCGCGTAGGAAACAAGGCGGAAGTTGTTTATGCCCGTGGATACGTAGGCGATGCCCGTGGCGAATATAATGGTGTGGTAACCGGTCAGAATCTACAGGATGACCGTACGCCTGAGGAGCTGATTGCCGAAGCCGTAAAGGTGGCTGCGGATGCCGACTATGTGATCTTTATCGGTGGACTGAACAAGAGTAACAATCAGGATTGCGAAGATACCGACCGTGCTGGTTTGGAATTGCCGTACGGACAGGATGCTGTCATTTCAGCTTTGGCGAAGGCAAACAAGAATCTTGTAGTCATCAATGTTTCCGGCAATGCGGTAGCTATGCCTTGGATTGCGGAAGTCCCTTCTGTTTTGCAAGCCTGGTTCCTGGGATCGGAAGCCGGAAACTCAATCGCTGCCGTGTTGATGGGGGATGCCAATCCTTCCGGCAAACTGCCTTTCACTTTCCCTGCCCGTCTGGAAGATGTTCCGGCTCATAGCGTTGGCGAATATATCAGTCAGAGAAGTAAGGATGTGGTAGATATGAAATACAACGAAGGCATCTTTGTGGGGTATCGTTGGGCGGACAAGCAGAAGAAGGTGAAACCATTGTTCCCCTTCGGACACGGGCTGTCTTACACAACGTTTGCTTATGGCAAACCTGTGGCTGATAAGAAAGTGATGTCTGCCGATGATCAGATCAGCTTTACCGTAACCGTGAAGAATACCGGTGACCGCGAAGGACAGGAAGTTGTGCAATTGTATATCAGTGATAAGAAATCCTCTCTGCCCCGTCCTGTCAAAGAGTTGAAAGGTTTCAAGAAAGTGAAACTAGCTCCGGGCGAAGAGAAAGAAATTACCTTCACCATAGATAAAGAAGCTTTGAGCTACTTTGACGATGCCCAACATGCCTGGGTAGCCGAACCGGGTAAGTTTGAAGCTGTTATCGCCGCTTCGGCAGCGGATATCAAAGGAATCGTTCCTTTTGAATTGAAGTAATAACGTTATTCAGTTGACAAGAGAAAGGGCGTAGTCGCAAGATTACGCCCTTTCTTGTTGTTAGTCAGGGAGATACTGGTACTTCACAGAACCTCTATTTGTGCCATTTCGTTTCTTTCTGTTGGAACAAAAGTGCCTTGCCTAAGGAACAAAAGTTTCTTCCCTGAGAAACAAAAGTGTCTCACCTAAGAAACAAGAGTGCCTTACCCAAGAAACAAAAATGCCAATACAGTGAAACGGATATTTCTTCGCAATGGAACGATACCGGTTCAGTAGAGCCTTCCGGGAGAGGAAGGCATCGGACTTATTTACAGAAGTTTACCATTCATATTGTTCTACGTACTCGTCATATACGGGTTCTTCCTTTATTCCTCTTTTGAGAAACAGTTGACGGATGTATTCTTGTTCTTTGGGTTTAAGAAGTCGTTCCTTGCGGTAACAGCGGTAGTAGGTAGTCCGATTAAGCTCTGCCATCAGTTCTCGTTTGATGCCGAGGGCTTCTTTGTGCGGTACATTATCCAACAGGTGGGTGATGCCGAGTGCGAAACGTTTCTTTTCATCCGCCATGAAGTACGGGCAGGATTCTTTGTGAGAACTAAAATAGTTTGGATTTACAGTACTGATTACCGGGTAGTTGTCCGGGACATAGGCTGTCACCAGGTAGCGCATACATTTGGCGGAGTGTTTGCATTGCTTGTTGAGGCAGTGGAGGAAGATATTCGGCACTTCGCTGTAGTTAAAGTCGGGACTCATGATCGTATTCTGTTTTAATAAGTAAATGATAGCAAAGGTAGTGTTTACCGGGGGAATAATCGCTCAGTCTGCAAGAAAAAGATGACAACACATTTATTTTATAATAAAGGCAAGACTATAAAGCATATAATGTAGTAATTAATACAAAATTGTCCTTTGTGGAATTTGTGCTCTTTTTCTTTGTAATCAAGTCGAGAATGGCGTATGGTGCAGGTAAGAAGAATAAAGTTGTATATTATGTTATGTCTTTATTGTATTTAATGATTATTTCTTGCTCTTTCATATATTAAATAGTTTGGATTATTCTCTTCGTAAAGTTTCGAATATTGAAACAAAATAAATAAAGATATGCGGATAGAGAAAAAGTAGATTGATTATTTCTCTTTTTTCCTATTTGGGTCATTCTTGTTGTGCTCAATAGCATTATTAGTCGTGTGGCCTCTTTTTTAGTGCCTATAACAGAACTTGATACGATTTCCAGTCTTCTTTATTTCCACGATATTTGCAATCTGAGATTTTGCCCTTTTTTCGGTTTGTTATTCAGGGTTTGAAGGGAATGAAGTCGGGATGCCGAAGCATGGAATAGATGGAGAGTGCAAAGATATAAAATGTTTCTTTAAAGAATGCTCTCCTTCATCAAAGTTTCACGGCATGAAATTGGATTTATAGAATGGTTTTAAAATAAAAAGAAGGAATAAATGAAGAAAATACTAGTCTGCATACTATTCATATTGGGTTTATTGTCGGTTGAAAGTAAAGCTCAAAAGGTTGCCGTAAAAAGTAACCTGCTTTATGATGCCACTACTACTATGAATCTTGGTTTGGAAGTTGCTTTGGCGCGTAAGTGGACACTGGATATCCCGGTCAACTATAATCCATGGAAGTTTGATGATGCCCGTTTGAAGCATTGGGGTATACAGCCGGAGCTTCGATACTGGTTCTGCGAAAGCTTTAACCGTACGTTCATCGGGTTGCATGCGCACTATGCCGACTTCAATGTAGGTGGATGGCCAGATTGGCCGTTAATCAGCGAGAATATGCAGAACATGCGCTATCAAGGACGTCTCTATGGTGGTGGGCTTTCAATCGGGCATTCATGGATATTAAAGAAGCGTTGGAGTCTTGAGGCTTCTATCGGACTGGGATATGCACGTATTTTATATGATAAATATCCTTGTGCAACGTGTGGCACCAAACTGAAAGATACCAGCAAAAATTATCTGGGTCCTACAAAAGCGAGCTTATCACTTATTTACTTAATTAAATAGATTGAGAATGATGAAAATAAATATGCAATTCATTGCACTGGCACTGGCTCTCTTATTCCTGAATGTGAACGGAGCATCGGCTCAGGACCGTTCATACGAAGGTACTATTAGGATAGAACCTGTGCGGTTGGAACAATCGGGTGAATTCCTCCATATAGATCTGGATGTCATTATGGATGATGTGAAAGTGAAGTCTGCACGTGGAGTGGATTTTATTCCTCAGCTGATTTCGTCTACTACCACCCGCGATCTTCCGAGAATATCTATTAAAGGACGGAATGAGTATCTGGCCTATGAACGCAGGTTATCGGTAATGAGCTGGAAGCAGAAGGATAGTTATAGACTTCCCTATCTGGTAGAGAAGAATTACAAGAAAAAAAGTGGTGTGCTGCAATACAGATATGCGTTACCCTATGAACCTTGGATGGCAGATGCCCGGTTGAACGTGCAACGTGACGAATGTGGTTGTGGTGAAAGCACATTGATGAATGTGGAATATGCTTTTGATAAGGTTACGCTTGAACGTATGCTGGTGCCATATGTAGTGACCCCCTATTTGTCTTATGTAGAACCGATGGTGGAAGAGATAAAAAGCCGTGATGTACAAGCTGAATGTTTCTTGGACTTTGTGGTGAACAGAGTGGATATTCGTCCTGAATATATGAATAATCCCAAGGAACTGGGTAAGATACGTGCCATGATTGACGATCTGAAGAATGATGCGAATGTGAATGTGAAGCGCTTGGATATTATTGGCTATGCTTCTCCTGAAGGAACGCTGGAAGCGAATAAACGTTTGTCTGAAGGCCGTGCCATGGCATTGCGTAACTATCTGGCTACGCAGTATGATTTCCCGAAGAACCAGTATCATATCCGGTTTGGAGGTGAAAACTGGGAAGGCTTGGTGAAGGCGCTTGCTACCATAGAAATGGATGATAAAGCAGAAGTGCTGGATATCATTGAGAATGTTCCGATAGAGAAAGGAAGAGAGACGAAGCTGATGAAGTTACATAGTGGCGTGCCATACCGGTTCATGTTGAAGAATATTTTTCCGAGTCTACGTGTAGCGATCTGTAAAGTGAGTTATGATATTAAGAATTTCAATCTGGAAGAGGCGAAAGAAGTGATAAAGAGACGGCCTCAGAATCTGAGTTTGAACGAGATGTTTATGGTGGCTAATACGTATCCGAAAGGTTCGCAGGAGTTTATCGATATCTTCGAAACAGCTGTCCGTATCTATCCGGAGAGTGAAATAGCCAATATGAATGCAGCTACCGCAGCCCTGTCACGCAATGATCTGGTTTCTGCGAAACGCTATTTGGAGAGGGTGAAGTCAGCAGACTATTCACCGGAGTATAATAATGCAATGGGAGTATTACTATTAATGAAGGAGGATTATGAATTGTCAGAGAAACATTTAAAGATTGCCAAAGAGTTGGGGCTGGATGTAGCCAAAAGCAACTTGGAAGAATTAGCTAAGAAGAAAGCTAATGCTATTGAGATCAGGAAAAAGAGTAAATAAACGAATAATAAATAAGAACCCGAAAGCGGTTACTATTAAAGTGAATAATTATATCAATTAATTTCTAATAAATTTTTGTATTATGCTAAAGATTAAATCAATTTTAGTATCGTTGCTGGCCCTTGGGGCACTGGCAAGTTGCTCAACAAATGAGCTGGAAGGAGAAGATACGAGGACGGGGGCCGATTTGGATGTGGCTTACATGTCATTGCGGATTACATTGCCTAGTCAGAAGGCAAGCACCCGTGCGGCAGGTACTTCTGCGGAAAAAGATCCTACAGGTAATGAAGGTAAAGTCAATTCTCTCTATGTCATTACATTCGACAAGGATCAAAAGCTGGTACACCATTCCAGAAAGAGTCCTGTTATAGTTTTGGGATCAGGCGATTTGTCGCTACAAGCTAGTGGCAATCAGGGTACAACGGATGCGATTCTGGTAAGTGCCAGTACCAAGTATTTGCTCGTTGTCGTTAATCCGGGTACATTGCTGGAAACGAGATTGAAGGCTTTGGCTGCCGGTGCTTTGTATACTGATATCAACATGGCTATCGTCAATAGTTTGGCGGCTGGCAGCAAACCTGAGACCCTTGTAGGTGAAATTGTGGATCCTGCGGATGGTGGTAAGGGTTTTACGATGATCAATGCCGGTTCCTACGATGTTAGTGGTGACAAGTGGAACCAGGGCTGTCTGCTTGACGTAGAGGCGAATGTGGTAACTGTTGATGGTAGCACCATTAAAGATGAAGCCACAGCCAAAGAGGAAGCGGAAAAAACAGGAAAAAGAGCAACTTTGAAGATTGAACGTCTTTCTGCAAAAGTGGAGGTAGCTGTTAAATCACCCGGTCTGACAGTATTGCCTGAAGGAGCAACGTTTGAATTTGGTGGTTGGACACTCGATTATTACAATAGTACTTTCTATCCATTTGCAGAGAAATCTACGACTAAAGCGACCCATACTGCAACCTTCTATGAGAATAGTTTCTATACTACGGATCCGAACTTTGCGGATCCAGATCACATAGTCGGGATTGTTCTAAACAAACTTGATGATCGTGAGCCTTTTGTAACTTGGAAAAAAGCAAGTACAACTCCGACTCCGGTTTTTGAATATTGTATTGAGAATACAATGGCTGATGCCGACCAGAAGTTTGGTGCAGCTACACGTGTAGTAATAAAAGGAAAATATGCTCCAAAAGATTTTACACTCGGAAATGACTGGTTCTCTTTCGGTGGTATAAATTATCCGACTCTTGCAAATCTTCAGCTTGCGTATTCTACAGCTGGCGCCACGATTAAGGCTAAGGCTGATGAATTAGAATTGGCAGGGGAGGATCCGGTCGATGCACTGGCGAATGCAAAGCTCTTCTATCCTGTAGAAACATTGCTTATGGAAGTTTGCGATAATTTCCTAGGTGCGGTAAATGCAGCATTAAATGCTTCAATTGCCACTTTTGCAGATCTTGATCAAGACACGCATCTTGATAATATAACAGATGGTGGTGAGATTGTGAAAATTGCCAAGTGTATTAAGTGGTATCAGAAGAGTCTTAACTATTACTATTATGAGATTCGCCATGATAATACTGATGATGAATATATGTACTTTGGTAAATATGGTGTAGTACGTAATAACTGGTATAACCTTACTCTGAATAAGGTGAATGGTTCTGGTACTCCATGGTATCCTGGCGGCGGACCAGAAGATCCAGAACCGGAAAAACCAATTGATGAAAAGCCCGGATTCCTTGCATTCGATATCGAAATTGCTCCGTGGGTATATTGGGAAACTGGTTTTGAGATTTAATATACTCTCTATGAAAAAGCGCAGGGCAGTGCAAAACTGCCTGCCCTGTATTTTTTTTAATGATATTCCATACGGAAATGAACCGTAGGAAAAAGTAAAACAAGCCGGTGACAGGCTTTCTAAAAACAGCACGGAAACATCTTGGCGCATCAGAAATGCATGGAGTGCAAACCGCGCGCCCCCTAAAATGGAAATAACCGGAGATCATTAAGCAGGATCTCTGACAATATAAACGGCAGTCCTCAAAGCACTGCCTCATAAAAGAAAAAAGATATGTTCGGAAAAACCAAATCGCTATTCTTTATTGTCACCTCGCTGTTGTTCATCGCTTCGTGCGATAGTATACGTGAGGATTTGCCTCGGTGTGAACTTTGGCTGGAATTCACATTCGACTACAATATGGAATATGCGGATGCGTTCAATCCGCAGGTTAAGTCGGTAGATGTATTTGTTTTTGATAGTGATGACAAACTGGTTCTCTCTAAAAGAGCGGAATCTACTGAACTGATTGGTGGAAACCGAATGTCGTTGACTGACGAACTGGACTTCGGCAACTATAAAGTGCTGACTGTAGGCGGACTGTCCGACAAATTTAGCGCTTTAGGAAATGGAGGTAGCGGGATGGCTCTGCGGTCGACCACTTATCAGCAAGTCACTTTAGCTCTGAACCGTGAATCGGATATCGTGGATTTTGAGTTCCCACACCTCTATTTCGGAGCAATTGTGGAAGTGAATCACTTGCCGTCCAATACCAGTCACAATGTTTATCAGGTAAACATGATACGTAACACCAACCGGTTTAATATTGCGTTGATGGATTATGAAGGTCGAGAAGAAACTGAGAATCAGTACTCTTTTGAAATCCAGTCGCCTGAAAATGCCATCTATTCCTGGGAAAACGAGCCTACAGGTCAGGGACCGATTACATACGCGTCTCATTATTCAGGACCGGGTGAGACCTCTGAAGTGTTAATGTCAGCGCGTATGAATACTATGCGTCTGTTTAACCGGACGGGATGGGATTACCGTTTTATTATAAGAAATGCGGATACAGGAACAGAAGTGTGGAGCTATGATTTGATGAAACTGTTGAGTATTGCTCGGCCGGAGTACCGTCATGACGGTACGGTGCTTCCTTTTCAGGAGTATCTTGACAGGCAGAGCGAATGGAGCCTGATGTTCTCCGTAGTAGAAAAGCCGGGAGGAGGATTCCTTCAAATCGGTCTTCTTGTAGGACCCTGGATTTATTGGCTTCATGATATCGAAATATAAGAATGAGGGAAAAAATACTATATATCGTTTGTATGGCTTTCACAGCCCTTTTGTTCTCATGCAGCAAGGATGCGATGGATGATGAACTGCTCCCTGTTACCCGGGCGCAGCTTAGCATCGGACTTGAGGATAAATCGGAAGTGGAGCGGCAGGAGGAAATAAAATCCATCCGGTTTATCGTGTTCAGCAATGCGTCGGGCGACGTGAAGCTGAATGTGAATAAACTTGTTACGTTGGATACTCCGGCCACAGCCACCGATATAACTGCGAAAAACCTCGAAGTGATTCCTAACAACGATATTATGGTTATTGTCATCGCCAATGAGCCACAAAGTCTTACGAGCAAGCTCAATACTGTCACTAGCCCATGGCTATTGCAGAGTGTGGACTATGATATAGCCAACATATTAGACAGTGACGGAGAGATTGTTTCCTCAACCGGTATGCCAATGACTGGGGTAATCAGGGATATATCCGTGGCGTCTGATGAAGTCAAGGCGGTAAAAATGGTTGTCGAGCGTGCTGTGGCTCGCGTTGATATCTTCCTTGAAGCTACAGACGGTGGAGCCGTAACAGGATACACAAAGGATGTCACCAGTGTCACTTTACACAACTTCACCCATAACAGTTATTTTGTGATGGGAAATGAGGCCAACTATACGCGTGACAACGCTAACCCTTCGAAGAATTACGGGAAAGTGATGACAAACGCAGTAGATGCTGATTTGCTGACGCAGACTTGGACAGCTGCAACAACTGAAACCTGGGCGTATTCATCTGTAGCTGGAGCTGAAAATAGAAAAATACTCTGTTCATTTTATGTTGCCGAGCGTATTTTCAGGTCAGATACTTCCGATCGGCTGGCTGTTAGCATGGTAAATGTTCTGAAAGGACCTCCAGATGTTACAGGAATAGCAGGGAAGGTGATAGAAACAATAACAAAAGTCGATAATTCAGGTACTCCGACAGCGCAACCTTTTACGGAGATCCGGAGGAATAATGTGTATCAAATCACAGCCCGGGTTGGAAAAATCGGTATTCAGATAATAACGATAAGTGTGGAAGGATGGGGTAAGGTTCAGGATATTGATCTGGATATGTATCTGTGATGCTTTCGGGCGAATGTTTTTTAATTGGAAAAGGAATAGGATGATAAAGTTTAATAATAGTATCAGGACGATTGTAACGGCAGTTATTCTTCCGGTCATATTCTCTTCGTGTATCAGAGAAGAAATGACGTGCGGAAATCAGATTGTTGTGCAACGTATTGGAGAAGATGGAGGTGCCGTTACCCGTGGTACGGTTGTCTCTTCCGTATCCGATCTGGAGAATCAATTATTCGGCTTTTCAGCTTCCCTGACACCTGCTGCGTCTGCTACACAAATGTACTTCAACGAAAAAGCCCGGGTGAATGCGGGCGGCATAACGGGCACGATATTGCCGGAACAATACTGGCCGGCCCTGCTGGGAGCCAGCATGAAGTTCTTTTCATGGTATCCATATGAGGGTACGTATGCGCCTGCCGCAACTTTCGCTAACCCTGCACAAATGTTGCTGAATTATACGGCTGATGCTGATGCTGCCAATCATGTGGATGTGATGGCTGCCGTATCTACACCCGGCTGGAATGAAGGCGTGGGTATACATTTTTATCATACTCTGACCAAAGTTACTTTTACGTTTCAAAAGAAGGATCCGGTACCTGATGTGGTAACTATTCAGAAGATTGAATTTCAGGGTGTGCCGAATGTTGGTAAACTTACTGTGGGCACTATACCTGCCAAGACAACAGCGAATGGAAAGCCTGACTTTGTGTGGAATGACGTCACTACAGGAAATATCGTTTCTACTCTCAGCAGTAATAATACGGTAACAGATGATAAGGTCTTGCTTGGTGACACATTTTTGATGTTGCCTACCGATCAATTCTCCGATGAGGCGAAGATTGTTGTTACCACTAATTTAGGTGAGCGGGAGTTTATGCTCAAGGATATTGTTGCTACCAAACCTCATTCATGGGAATCGGGTGAATACATCAACTATAACATTACAATCTCGAATACAATCTATCAGATATCGGCTACTCCGCTTCCGTGGGATAAAAATCCGGTAATAGATGTGATTTTTGACGGACAGTATTATCTTAAATTGTCACAAGCTAATGTGAGACTGGAAGGGAAAGGTAATACTGTGGATATAGTAGTAAAAACGAACTATAATGCGATACCATACACAGGCTATCCGGCAGGAGCGCAATTAACAGTAACCAATACAGCTTGGTCTGAAGTTAGCCTGCTTAATTCGTCCGAAGCTAATGGCGTATATACTTATACTATTCGTGCCGTGATAAGTGACTATGTCGGTACTGTTGCCGACTTTCGTGATATGAGATTTTATATTACTGCCGGTAACATGAATCTTGGTGTACCTATACAACAGTGGGGTGGAGCTGGCAACTGGATAACCCCGGATATCGTATTTGCCGATAATGATCCCACTACAGAAGGAATCAAAAGGCGGCGTAAAATAGTCTTTAACACGACTGCCTTAACTAACTCTACAGACAGTTGGAACTGGAATTGGGAAATAAGCGAAATAAGAGATCCTGATAATATTTTGCTGAATGCTGAAACAATGCTTTTGGCAAATGGCACAGGTGGTGGTTGGCTTTACTTCTATTACAAGGCCAATGCCACAGAGGGATCTAAAGCCACGCTGGTATTACACAATACAAATGGTGACAATCCGGATGTGGAGATAGAATTAACTGTACCGGACGATGCGTCTACTACAGCATAGATATATGAACCTTTTTAAGAGAAAATTATAATGAGATATACTGTTTCAATATTCAAAAAGCATTTGTTGATGTATACTCTGATGACAGTGGTATGCCTCAGTGGGTGTGTACAAGAGGAGTTTGCGACTCCTCCAAAGAAAACTGAAAACAGCGTGGAATTTAGTCTGTCTGTTTTCGATGTGAAAATGCCGTCAGTCGCTTCACGCTCAATGGTAGGAGTGGGAGAGGCTAATAAAGAAGATGAGGTACAAAGTGTAGATATTCTGGTGTTTGATGCTTCAGTAGAACCTGCTGTTCTTTTGGAATGGGTGGAAGTGGAAAGCCAGAATATTGAGCAGAATTTAGCTGGAGGTAGCTCAAAGGTAGATTTTTCAGCTCCGCTTACTCTCTCTTCTAAGAAAGTGTGCATAGCGGTAGTGGCAAATTGCTCACTTTCCGGTTTAACGAAAGGAACTCCCAAAAATGATGTATTGAACAGTCTGATTTTTCAAAATAGCGGAAAGTGGCTTGCTGATGCTGATAATTACACCGCAATTCCTATGTACGGAGAGATAGAGGTGGCGAAGATAGAACCTTCGGTGAGTATAGCCAACATTGAGATGAAGCGAATGTTGGCACGTATAGATATACAAAATTCAACTTCTAATTTCAAGATAGAAGATGTATATCTGGCCAATTTCAACACAAATGGATATGTGTCTCCTGAATGGGATAGTAATGGGAAGATAAACCTGACACCAACTGCCCCCAATATGCCATCCGACCCGGGTAAGACTTTGGGTGCAGAGAATGCTATTAGGTATCAGGTGAATGGCGCTGCCTCTTATATTGGAGAAATCTATGCTCTTGAAGCTTCTGCGGCAATAGATGCCGGTGGAGTGGGTGAGGACGGTAATGCAAGTCGCAAGAATGCGACATGTCTGATTGTAATGGGGAAGATGATTGAAAATGGAGTTGCAGTTGGAGACTCTTACTATTATCGGGTAGATTTTACCCAAAAGGTCACGATAGAGGAAGGAACGGAGGTAGAGTATATGCCTTTGATGCGAAATTACAAATATGTTGTTGACATTAATGAGGTTTCAGGTCCGGGTTTTACTGATAAAGTTGACGCTTTGGCTTCCTATACAGTAATGTCTAACATGAAAACGCGTGTGATTAGTTATAACCGTAATAAAATAAAGGATGTAGTCTACAATGGGCAGTATATGCTTGGTGTGAGCGTAACAGATGTGCAGATATCTCAATTCCAGATTAGCGAATATGCCATAGATGTATTTACTGATGTTCCTGGCGGCTGGACAGTTACCGTTACAAGTGGGGAGAGTTGGCTCAGAATTAATGATGGCACTACCGGTGGGAATGTTACAACGTCTGGCGCATCAAATAGTGATACACAGTTTAAGCTGAGTATGGGGTATTTTGATAATGCGTTAGGAATCGGTGACACTCGTACGGGGACTGTTCTGCTGAAAACGGCGAGGCTTTCCCAGGAGATTACAGTGACGCAGAAGATGATAGAGCCGGGGGTAATCAAGTTTGTGGATGCATACGGAAATGAAATAGAGAATCTCTTCTTTCGCCTTAGGGCAACTAATGTTGCCGCTAATACCATTGAGCCGCAATCTGTGTATGTGATGTTTTCTACGGATAGACTTGATGCGCGGCTTGAGCCGGGCAGGGATTTTGCGGGCTTAATAGCGTACCCGGATTGGGGAGGTTTAATTCCGGCTCTGAATCCGGATAGAGTGACAATTACACCGTTTTACGGCAGTGTACAGGCCTTTAGCGTAGAGCCGAAAGTTAAAGTGGATGGCGATGGGAAAAGTGAATATTGGCGTGTAGACAAGTTATTGTTTACTTTACATAATAAGGAGGGAATATTGTTAGGTGCACAAAGAGAGTTTACTATCGTTCAGGCGTTGTTGGATTTCTCATTTCAGTATTATGAAAGTTTGAGTCCCCGTAGTTATGAAGTACATCTTGGAGCAGAACAATATTTGCAACTCCTTACAAATAATAATTGGGAGATTACCAAGATAGAACAGTTGGATATTATCGGTGATGATGGAACAGGGTTAATAGTGTCTGATTCGGAAAATGATATAGTTGTAGGTAGAAGCAATACGGATAATATTATGTGGGAGTATTCTGTTGTAGATAATCCAGAAGAGCCTGAATATAATCCGTTGAGTATAATTGGTCGTGGATACAATTTCAGATTAAAGCTTCATCCTGGTAAATGGAAGGAAGGGAAAAGTGGAACGATAAGAATTACGTTTAGAAACGTGATGCGTGCTGGGAGTCAGGAATCTTATATAGATTATCCGTTTTATACTACAATTGATTTGAAAATGACGTCGGAAAAAACATCCTATACTGATAGTGGAGAACCACTTTTCTATCTTTATCCGCTTCGGTTCGACAAACGATTATACTATGATGAAAATAGAGCAAGCGAGGGGCTTAAAAAAGATATTACTGAAGCCGATAATATATGTAAGGCTGTGGGGGATGGATGGCGACTTCCTAATGCTAATGAATTGATATTATCCTATGTTTATCGCGATGCTTTGGGGGGAGATGCAAATCAAGGCAGCGGCTATGCTGGACAAAATATATTTGGATGGTTTGCAGATCGGAATTGGTCTTCATCGGTCGATCCTATTGATTCAAATACACGTTTTACAATGGACTTCTCAAGTGGTGTAACTACAACTAATTCTATTTGGGATTGGGATAAACAATACTTCCGATGTGTCAGAAATGGTGCCAGTAGCGGAGGTTATCCAAAAGTCTCGGGAGCTACTATTATCTCACGCGACAATAGTGGAGGTGTGAAGTCTTCTATATTGCTTGCTTCAGGTGAATCTCCGGCTCAATATAATAAGGTGGCTCCGAAGTTTGAGGTTGATTTGGTGGATAAGGTAAACACCGGAATGGGCGCAAAGGCCGAATGTGAGGGGAGATCAGGCAATTGGCGGTTACCTACTCAAAGGGAATTATTACTAATCTATGGTTTAGGTGGGATGCAAACCTCTTATAATGGTGATGGTTTTACTGTGCCGACTTGGTCAGGTGGATTCGTGAAGGTTGATAATTGGCTATGGTCACAAACCGTTAGTGTATCCGGTAAGTTTTATGTAGTTGGTCCTAGTCCCAATGCTTGGGAAAATGGTCAACTCCAAACGCAATCGTGGGATTATACAGACTCTGGTTTGTCTTGGGTTCATTATCGCTGTGTGAGGACTATAGACTAATTTATAAGAAGGGGATAGCTGAACTATCCCCTTTCTTATAATACATCAATAATATTCCTCTGTTTCTCAATAAATGCAATCCTCTGTGCCTCTCCACTCCCCGAAATCAGTGTGGAGTGCCTTTTCAAAGACTGTATCCAGTTCTTCTGTATCTGGCAGATCTGGGGGCTTTGCGAGTCCATCGAATTAATGGAATACACTCTGAAAAGGCTAATCTGATAATCCTTCCTGCTAACATAACTGTATGTTGCTTCAAAATCAATGTTCGACAGGTAGATGTATAATTCATGTCCTTCGTTGAATTCACCTTTAATGGATAAGTGCTCCAGATCCGTGAGCAACTGTTGCAACTCATTTTTCAGGTACATGACATCCGATGTGGATATCAGGTTCAATCCGGCAAAGTACTTTATCTCTTTCACGACAGACTGAAAAACATTGCTGTCCCATACAAAGTAGGTTTTTCCTACCTTTCTGATGCTTTCACTCAGCTTTTTATGAGCGTTGATGATCTTTTCAGGCACATGCATATCACTCAGAGAGTTAGGCGTTTTCATCTTCCCATTCTGATAGATCCACCGGCATATACGGAACTTGGACAGATATTCATAAGATGAGTAGAGGGTGAAAGGAATGGTGTTGGTGGCAGAATATGTCTCACTGTTTTCATCGCTGTTCACAAGTTGGAATATACGCAGATAGCGTTCTACAATCTCATAGTAACTTTCCATCAAGTTGGGTGAATGCAGCAGATTCAAATCAAAAGTAACCCGGTTGGATAAGTGGTTTCCAATAATCTGATCGATAGAGATACCCAGATTATGGGAAATGACGGCTATTTCGTCAAAAGTGAATGCAACTTCTCCTCGTAGCCTGCGATAAACCGCTTCTTTCCCCATATATAATGTATCCGTCAGATAATTAGCTAAATTATGTCCCGGGGGAATCCTCTCTTTCATTTCATTAATCAACTCTTTTACAATATAATTCTTTGTCATAGCCTCTGTCTCTTATACACATCTCCGAGCCCACGAGACGCGTAGTAATGTCGTATGCCG
>ENA-OYYH01000588-OYYH01000588.1-human-gut-metagenome-genome-assembly--contig:-NODE-588-length-17241-cov-5.660072_pt1 | contig 17241 bp, 18 predicted proteins | sample MGYA00243245_ERZ653439 | MGnify/ENA primary metagenome ERZ653439 (study PRJEB26926, sample SAMN06165028) | human gut metagenome | biome: ENVO:00009003; feature: ENVO:2100002; material: ENVO:00002003... | reverse complement strand
GGCAGCGTCAGATGTGTATAAGAGACAGGCATAAAAATTGATGGCTTAGAATACATTGTTCCAAGCCATCGTAAAAAGCTTACTATTCTGTCGATTCTGCCGTATCCGACTTCACATGATTTTCTTTGATATCCCATGTGATCGTATACTCTTTTCCTAACATTGTACCCATATTTTTCACATAATCCTCTAGCAAAGACTGCACCCTTTGTTGTGCCTGTGCTAATAAAACAGTATCATTTGCTGCTGTCTTCTCCATTTCTTTCTCTGCCTTTTTATAGGCTTTCGTCTGATCATCTGCATCCGCTATTGCTGAATTTTTTGCATAATAATAGGAATCCTTGGTAATGCTGTCTGGATCTGGTTTTGAACTTAATACCTTTGCTTCTGGAATATGTATTTTTACATTTTCACCATCCACTTTTACATCTAGCTTTGAACTATCAATACCGAGCGTCACTGTTCCATCATAACTGATCCAAAAATTTTTATCTTTTTTCCATAATAAATAACCAGAAGCATTTTCTTTCTTTTCATTTTTCTTTTCCTCATAAATTATTGTTTATGACAAAGAAAAGGACCTTTCGATCCTTTTCTTCATCCCACCATCATAAAGCAGATCCTATTGGATTTCTGCAAGCTTTTTCACAATACGTGCCTGCACTTTTGTATAGTAGGCGGCATCCGCAGTCGACAGATTATCCGTATCCACGTCATTTAACTTCTGCATGTAATCGGCATATTTCGTCATATAATCCGCATAATCATTTAACATTCCCGCCACATCATCAGAATTTTCATACTTTCTCATAAACTCGATATATTCATCAAAGAAATCTTCATAACTATCCATCATCTTCTTAAAATCTGCACTAACTTCACCCTCTGATTGTTCATCTGTAGAAACAACGGCATCCGCTTTCTGATCTTCTGTATTCTCACCTTCTTCCTGCTCCGTATCATTTTCCAGTTTTTTCTCAATCACTGGAACTGTTACCGTTATCTCCGATGGCTCCGATACGACATATTCATCTTTGTTTTCTGCCTGTGCTGTAAATCCGATAGTTTCTACCTGTTCAAAATCTTTTGTATTTTCCGCATAACTCTCAATTCCATAATCAACATCAATATTCACAAGCGTTGTGCAGCCAGCCAAAATACAATCATAGCTCCATGTACCATCATATAATTTTTTCTCATTAACTTTCAGATCACTTGTCTGAAAATAGATCATATTTTCCGAATTGTTCTGTACTTCCAAAAACAAAACCCGATCTCCATCCGCGTTTTTCATATATCCCTCTGATACAACCTTAATTCCATTTGAAGAATAAATTTCATCGGTCTCAAAATACGGAATATCAATATCATACGTATATTTCAACGCTTTACTTGTAATTGCTTTATGATAGTTTTTACTGTTCTTAGAATAATCATACGAATCTGCGAGGCTCGTTTTTATTTGTACCGGTTTTGTGTATATATTGTTAAAATCCTCATCACTAATCGTAAAACCAACTCTGATATCTGCGATTTCTTTCATCCCCAACAAAATAAGTTCTTCATAGTCAAATGACATTTCCTCGTCTATACTCTCTCCGGCATCAGCCTCACAATTTAAATAACCACCACTTACCATAAATCCGTTAATCGCATTTACGCCATATCCCATTGTTCCGGCACTAAATGTTAATTTCTTTTTACTGTTATTTTCAATTTTCAGTTTAAGATTTGCTGCTTCCTCCCCATATTCCAAATTTGTTGCTGTAATTTTTACATTATCCTTGTCATACAAAACTTTTTCTTCAATTGTCGCTTTCTTAGAAAACTTTCCTAATGTAAATCCAAAATTATCTTTTTTTGATGTTAAAGTTTTTTCTGAATCTTGCGTATTTCCTGATAATCCGCATGCCATCAAAGAACATGCCATTCCCATTGCTACCATTACCATCATTAATCTTTTTTTCATTTCTCTTTGTCCTCCCTTTTTTGATCCTGCTTCATTTTTCTCAACACTGCTATATGATCCATATAGGTCTTTTCCACAGTGTTTTCCTCTGTCGGAACCGGTAACATTCCATTTTGCTGCACATATGAAATAAATTCCATCTGCCCGTTCAGCTGTCTGATCTGTTGCCTGAGCCCTCGGATTTTCTTTTCCAGATACTGATTTTTTTGTTTCTCCGAAAGCGTCAGAAGATCTTTGATTTCCTTCAGATCAAGCCCCATTGCCCGATACACCAGAATCTCCCAAAGACGTTCCAGTGCAGCGTCATCGTACAGTCGATAATTGTCTTTCGACCGCTGGGCAGGCAATAGTCCTTCATCATCATAAAACTGCAAAGTTCTCTTGCTCACTCCTGCCAGCCGGCTCACTTCGTTTACTTTTTTCATTACGGCCTTTACCTTTCCCCGTACTTTTCAGCATAAACTATCACGCATACGTGACCGCAATACTGATTTCCAGAAATGCCATTTCTTGGGTTTCATAAAGGCCTTTGAAAATTTTGCGAGGTAATATTTCCGGAAATAAAAAAGCTCTGGAAAACATCTGTTTCCCAGAACTTTTTATCCTTTATTATTCATTTTTCTTACAAACCTGCCGGATCAGCTGAATCAGTGCCACCACTGCCAATGCTATATGCCCGTAATCATCACAAGAAAACCCGTCTTTCTTCTTAAAAGCCCAGATTTTCATCCACCAGAATAATCTGAAACCGTCCTTTGACCCTGCTGAATCGGGTGGTCAGAATCTGACAGCAGATACACTGTGGACTTTTACAGTCAAAACAGCTTCCGTTTTTGGAACATGGTGTGTCAATGCCAAATCGCTGTGCATTAATCGGTGCCGCCTCATTCCGCGCACGGTGCAGGGCGTCTTCCTCGGATTTTACGACTTTGTTCATACCCACAATCAGCAGAACATGCTTTGGTCCATAGGCATACGCAGCCACACGATTGGCATTTCCGTCAATATTGATAAACACGCCATCCTCGCTCATGGCATTGACACTGCCCAAAAAATAATCCGAGCTGAATGCTTTCCGTGCAATCTCCTCTTTTTCCTCCGGGGTTTTTACTTTATCCCGGTCATAAAATTCATAATCACCGTTGGAAACGGCATCGTAGAGACCACACTCCTTTACAGAAGTTGCACCGCCCATGTTGATACTGCTGCCCTTCGGGATCAATTCGAGTGCTTTCTTTACGGCCTCTTCTTTTGTCTCTACATAATATGCTTCCATGTTGCGGGAGTTAAGTGCCGCCACAACACGCGCTCCCAGTTTTTCATTTCTCATTTTTCTTACGTCCATTGTGTAAACCTCTTTTCCAAATAGCTACGCTATGATTTCATACTGCATCAGCTCATATTTGAGTCTGCTTCCCTCCATAATTTCCGGTGGAAGCAATGCCCGCGCCACAAGTTTTAAATCATCACTTTCGATATCTGTCCGCTTTAAATTTGCATAATCTCCATCAATGCTGACCACTTCATAATACCATGTTTCCATATGCTACCTCCATTTTTTATTTCATATAAATCTCACAGACTGCTTAAAGGCGCTACATGAATGTATTTTTTCGCATAGCTATTGATTCCCCACAGTAATCCGTCTGCTAATTTTTCCATTTTTTTGTCACTGTGATCCGAGCACTGGTTGCCCAGTTCAATATCAACAGAAGGAATTGTACTGTATGAAGTCTGCGTCAGGTCAATCTCCGCAGCTCCTGTCCCGCTTATTTTCACTTTTTTAGAACGCAATCCCTTAATCAAAGCTTTTCCCAGAGCATCATGTTCTTTCCAATAAGAAGCAACCGGTTTTCGGTTTTTCAGCTGTTTCGGAACAGAAGCATAAAAACATCCTTTGTCATAGGAAAGTCCGTCACTGTCCCAATGCAGTGCAATATGACAATCTGCTACATTATTACATATAACCGTGCGCGCCACATTATCCAATTGCACATCCTTTCCATCCCGGACCATGAGCACATCATACCCCTCTGCCAGCAGTTTCTTTTTCAGAATCCGTGCCATACGAATCGTCACATCACGTTCTGCCGTTCCGTCCCGAAATGCCATTCCATCTGAAACCGCCACTGCTTTCACAGAGCCTGCCGCTGTCGTTCCTCCGGTCACCTTTGCAGAGCCATCCGGATGACACAGCGTTTTGACCGATGAACCGCCTTTCGTCCCATGTCCCGCATTGACTGCAATCACAATGTCCTTCCGGTTCTTTTTCGCCTTGTACATAACGGCATAGCCCGATGTAATTCTGGCATGATCCGCATATTTCCAGGAAGAGTCCAGATAAATTTTCTCCTTCCCCTTCGCATATCCGCATATCGGGAAACTGATGACCATCAAAAATACAATTAGAAATACTATCCCCTTTTTCATATACACTCCTCTTTCTAAACATTCGACAGTTTTTATCCCCCTGTAGGAGCAAAATATCTTTTCACTGTCTTTACTCTACCTCATTTTTTATGGTAACACAAGACAAAATCCCCGTGTCGTTGCATTTCGGTGCCTTTAAGAGTATCATTACCATGATACGAATTTTAGGAGGATAAATTTATGAAATTAAAAACAAGACAAATCACTGTTACAGCAATTTTACTCGCAATCTGCATTGTAAGCCAGTTTTTCAAAAACCTGAATGTATACATCACAGGCCCGATCATCAATGCCGCTCTGATTTTAACCACGGTATACGCTGGTCTGGCCTGTGGCATCATTTTAAGCGTGATCACTCCAATCACTTCCTTTTTCATCACCGGAAGCCCGATTATGGCAGCCATTCCTGCAATGTTCCCATGTATTATGATTGGAAATATCATTCTCGTTCTGGCAGTTGCCCTGCTCCGCAGTAAATTCGGTAAAAAAGCCGGTTTGCCCGTATCCGTTGTAATTGGCGCTGTATTAAAGGCTCTGTTTATGGGAATTTTGATTTCTCTTATCATTCTGCCGAATATGCTCCCGGCAAAAATGCAGCCAATGTTACATGTCCTGCAGCTTCAATTTTCTGTCACACAGTTAATTACCGCTCTGATCGGCGGGGTATATGCTATCATCATTCTTGCGGTACTGCGTAATACCTCTCTTGGTGAGCAGGCGTAATCCCACATTACATAAATTAACGCCCCGGCAGCTACAACTACCGGGGCGTTTTATGTACCTCTCCAAAGTACCAGTTCTTTTTATTTTCTTTGTTTACTCTACATTTTTCAAAGCCTGATCCATCGGAATCTTCTTGATTCTCTGGAAATCAAATACCATAACAATCAGATATCCGATCAGCACAAATCCAAACATTTTTGCATAACCAATCGGTGTTACGCGAAAAGCGAACCAGCCGCTGTAGGAAAAGAGCATCATCCGCCATGCCGCGGCCATAACAAGTGTTCCAAGAATCACACTGATGAGATCCGCGATTACAACCACAATACTCGTCGAAAGCAGATACAGACTCGCGATCTCTTTGTTTTCGTACCCAAGGATTTTTGTCATGGAAATTGCATTCTCATTCTTTTCAATGATCAGCTTTGTCAGAAGATAGATCATAACGGCTGCCAGAAGGATACACAGTACCTGAAAATATGTCATATAAGAACCCATGGAATGATCCAGCTGATCTGCCATTTTTGTAATATCACGGATTGTAATAGTTGTTGCAATGTTATCCTCATCAATATCGGTAATTTTACTGTCGGATAAGAATCCGCTGAATTCATTTTCCTTCAGTTCAAATACCTTTCCGTAATTGTCAATGGACATAAAGACCGCAAGGCTCTGGGATTTATGATACAGTCCTGCTACTTTAAACTTATAAGATTTGTTCTCATACTTTTCATCTAGCGATACTGTATCGCCGGCTGCAAGCCCATATTTATCAGCAAACGAAGCGGAAATATAAACTTCGTTTTTCTTAAGGGAACTTAACTTTTTAATCTTTACATAGTTACTGCCATCCGCGATTCCGTATACGGAAATTTCCTCATCGATCGCATCACTTTTTTTTACGAGCGATGTCATGTTAAACTTTTCGGCATCTTTGTTTTCCGTTGTAATCCGTTTATTATCGTCATCTTCATAGGATTTAAGCACATACTGGTATTTTGCAAACATCATGCCATCCGTGTTGCTCTTATAATAATCGAGCGTATCCGGCATGCCCACTGCCATGGCAAGCATGACCATGATAAAGAAAATACCGACAAATAAAATCAGGTAATTTGTGACATTCTGGAACATGATCCGCAGGCGGAACCGGCCCAAAAAGCTCCATCCCGGCAGACGCATGGCTTTTTTATTCTTTGTCTTTTTCAGGTCATGACGCAGAAACTGCAGTGGTGTATGCTGCATCATGCGCACGATCACGATCAGGTTGACAACCAGCATCAGGATCACCGGAACCAGCGTGGTCTTAAAGAACGCATCCGGATTCCAGATCGTGTAATACGTTGGCAGACTGTAACTGTTGTAATACATCGACACAACAATATTTTTAAACACCGTATAGCCGAGTATATTTCCGACAATCGCAGCCAGCAGTGTTACAATAACCGGCATGGACAGATAGTGCCGCACCAGCTCTCCCTTCGTGTAACCGGACGCGCGCAGCGTTCCGATCGCGGAGGACTCTTTTGCAATCGTATTGCTGATCGTCACGGCAAAGATAAATGCGATGATTACCACAAGGATATCCAGCAGCACACCGCCCATGGCTTTGTCCGATCCCATATCATCGGTTGCAAAATTGATCGCCGGATTTCCGTATTTCGGTGTGTAATCTTCGAGCTCATTGTCCGCAACAACCACCTGTGTGAGCAATGCACGCATAAAATTATCAGAGCATGTTTTTTCCCCGGCCTCATCTGCAGGCTCCGTTTCATATTTCCATGCATAAGTATAGTGAATGCTCTTGTGCAGCCGGTCGAAACCATCCTGTGTCACCATTGCCACATCAAATTTCAGTGCATCAAACATCAGATCTGTGGTCTTTTCATGTAAGGTGGAGTAATTGACATACGCAAGCAGTCCCACAACCTTATAAGTCTCTCCGGAAACTGTGACGGTATCTCCCACCTTTATTCCGACGTTGTCGGCGTGCATACGGTCAATGGCAATTTCATCCGCCTTCTGTGGGAAACTTCCCTGCAGCATACATGCCAGGTTGATATCCTTTGTCTTTGCAAATACGCGGATCGTTCCATCCTTTTTCCCGTCGTTATTATAATCTTCTTCCTCATTTCGGAAAAAGTTTTCATACAATGTTGTCTTTGTTGCCTTAAAATCCGCTTTTTCACCGGTCTCAATTGCCGAAAGCAAGGTGGCATCTGCCTGTTTTTTTAGCTCAAAATGACCGTCTTCCTGTTTGTATTTTGTCACGCCTTCGTTTGCTGAAGTAATCATACTCTCGTTTGCCACATACATACCTGACACAAAGCCGATCGTGAGCACAAGAAACAGAAATACAACCAGATATTTTTTCCAGTCCCCGATCAGTTCCTTCGGTATTCTCCTGATCAGGGGATTTTTGATTTTTTTCTTTTTCATAGCAGCCCCCTTACCATTCCAGATCTTCCGCGGATACCTTGTTTGTATTGATGTCGTTGTGGCGCACCGCACCGTCACGGAGCTTGATCACATGGTCTGCCATATTTTTGATCGCCTCGTTATGTGTAACCATAATGATGGTATTTCCGTATTTTTTGTTGACCTCCTCAATCAGCTTTAAGATCTCCTTGGAGGTATTGTAGTCAAGCGCTCCCGTCGGCTCATCGCAGAGCAGAATATCCGGATTTTTTACAATTGCACGGCCGATGGAAACACGCTGCTGCTGGCCTCCGGACAACTGGTTCGGCAGTTTGTAGCGGTGCTCGTAAAGTCCGAGCGTATGTAACAGATCATCAATATCAAGGGCGTTATCCGACAGATATGCCCCCACTTCAATATTTTCTTTTACATTTAAATTGCCGATCAGATTATACATCTGGAATACATAGCCGAGATGTTTTCTGCGGTACTGTGTCAGTTTTTTCTCACTCATATCCTCTAACTTATCGCCGTTGATATTGATGTAACCGGAATCGGCGTTATCAATGCCTCCGATGATATTGAGCAGTGTGGATTTTCCGGAACCGGATGGTCCTAACAGCACACAGAACTCCCCTTTTGCAACGGAAAAATTCATGCCGCGGAGTACTTCCTGACGCGTCTGTCCGATTCCGAATCCTTTCTTTAAATCTACAATTTCCAAAAACTTCTTTTCTTCCTCTGACATAGAAACTCCCTTTCTTTTTGGTTTTACCTTTCATACTAATATTAGTTTCATCTAACCTCTGGTTCTTTTTTTAGGTCTCCCGCAAAAAGCGAAAGACCTGTGCTTCTTTTCTAAACCTTTTGTCCAAACGCGGACGATCTGTAATTCTTTTCCCGACCTTCCGTCAAAACATGCGGACAGCCTACGGTCTGACGAGTCCGTACCAGCCTGCCAGCAGATATTTTACACCTTTTTCCGCAAACCGCAGTGCTTCTTCCTCGTCATCAATGTGCGTTACCATAAATATAAACATATCGATCTGTGAATGGGACATCCAGTGTACAACGCTTTGTTCCACCATCGGCACATGGTAAGCTTTGCACATCGCTTCACAGATAAATGCATTGTGCTCATCCATCTGGTCGACCAACCGGTCCGGCATATGTTCCATGCTTGATCCCTGCGCTTTTGTCAGCACTAAAAGCACTTCATCCCGGTAGGTGTACAGTTCATGGACAACCTGTGCGACTGCTTCAAAATCGCTGCTGTCATCATGCTCTTTTGCCTTGCCGCTCTCCATCTCCCTGACTTCAAAAGAAAAATGCTCCCGCAGAATTTCATTAAGCCGATCCATAAAATTTCCTACCACCTCACAGAACAGATCGTCCTTGTCCTGAAAGAAAAAATACAGTGCCCCTGTGGTCACACCCGCCTTCTGACAGATTCCTCGGAGGGATGCCCCCACAAACCCTTTTTCCATAAATTCTTTTTTGGCACATTGGATCAGGTGTATCTTCGTCTCGCTGTCATGTATCTTCTTTCCTGCCATGGTACGCTCCCTGTAAATAAAAATGCAACATAACGTTGTTATGTTAGATAACACCGTTATGTTACATCATTCCCATGTCTATGTCAATAGAAAAACTTATGCATTTTTCTGTTTGTGTTTATCATAAGCTGCAAACATGCCGGCAAGCAGTGTTCCGGAAATAGAATGCCAGGTGCAGGAAACTGCGCAGATGATCGCAGACTCCGGTGTTGCGGAAAACTGTGCGGTCGTTGTGGCAAGGTTTGTTGCCAGTCCCGCATTCTGCATGCCAACTTCGATGGCAATGGTTCTCTTTTTGGCGGTATTCATGCCAACAAGTTTTCCTGCTCCATAACCAAGCAGATAACCAAGTCCATTGTGAAGAAAAACAGCTACAAAGATTACAGCTCCGGACTGGAAGAACTTCGCGCCCTGGGAAGATACCACACCACCGACAACACACGCCAGCCCCAGTACTGCCACACCCGGCATAATTTTCTGTAACTCACTGAACATTTTCTTTTTCCCCAGCAGATAGTTTAAAAGGAAGCCCAGTGCTACCGGAAGAATAACCGTTTCCACAATGGAAACAAGCATTGGCAGTGCCTTGATGGAAATATTGGTTCCGCTTGCCAGAAGAGAAACCATAAGTGGTGTCATGATCGGGGAAAGGATCGTGGATACGGTTGTCATTCCCACGGAAAATGCCACATCTCCACCACAGAGATACGACATGATATTGGATGACACACCACCCGGACAACAACCTACCAGAATGAGTCCCAGTGCAATGCCGGCAGGAAGATGCAGCACTTTCGTCAGTGCGAATGCCAGAAACGGCATAATCAGATACTGTGCCAGTGCACCAACACAGATATCGAATGGTCTCTGTGCCAGAATCTTAAAATCCTGCGTTGTCAGTGTCAGACCCATACTGAACATAATAATACCGATGATGATCGACTGACTTGTAAACTTATTGGAAACCGGATCGGTAAATAACTGATGGTTTACCCATCCCATCATTCCCGGAACGATAAATGTTACTACCGCAATCGCAATTACCACAATTGATGTGTAGTCCGATAACCATTTGCTGAGTTTTTGTAGTGCTTTCATAAACTTTTCCTCCTTGGTCTGTTCACTGAAAAACGAATTCAGACATTAAAAAAGTCCCTTCCCAGATACTACTCTGGAAAGGGACGAATAAAATCCGCGTTACCACCCTGATTCCACAGAAAAACTCTGTGACACTTCACATACCAACATATGCTATCCCATAACGGAGGAAACCGGCGAAGTTTACTCACAGTTGTCTGCTTTCAGCCCGCTTCTTAGAGAGGATCATCCATATCCGGCTACTACCTGTTCACACCACCCACAGGCTCTCTGAAAATAACGATAAGATACGATGCTGTTCTCGTCAACGAATTTCGGTGAACAATATTTTCTTTATGTTGCCTATTATAGACTCCTGACAAAATATGTCAAGAGAAAAATTTTCCATCATCTGCTTTTCTGATTGACCTCCACGTTTGTTCTTATGGACCATACATTACATCTTTTTCTCTATATGTCCCCACAACTTTTCATCAGTCTTTTTCAAAATGCTGGTAATCCTTCGAATGTGTCCAGTCCCCACCCCAGGTAAATCCATATCGGGTAAAAAGCTTGTAACACAGATCATTGTGATCAATCTTGTGCGGAAAATCCCCACTCCGGTCAACATATGCTTCCGCGTTTGCAGGCTCAATCGACAGCTTTCCGTTGACGGTTTTTACATAGGGGTTATAAAGCGTATTGATGTCGACTGCCATGCCCAGACCGTGTTTTGAGATTTTTGTCGTGTGGGAAATGAAACGGAAATTAAACGCAGAAGAATTGTTATCGCTCATGGATGCCTCATCATCCGCATCGTATTCATCCACCAGCCGGACTTTTTCAATGGGATATTCTGCCTCATACAACTGCCTGAAAATGGCAAGGACATCCTCTGCAATGGCTTTATTTACCACAAGTTCTCCCTCTTTTGTCTGACCGTCAAACCCCATGTGGAGCACATGAAGATAGCGGAGATCTTCCCGCGGTACGGTACAGTCTGCCTTGTATGATTTTCCCTGCATCTTCTCAAAAATATCGTCCGGGATTTTGGAAATATAGAACGCTTCCTCTGTGATACTTTTCCCGGTACGGTTCACATTTTCCACACTTTGTTCTTTCTGCGTATGATCCGGTTCGTTCATATTTTGTTTTTTCTCACTCAGTTCTGTCCCTGAAGTCCTGTGATCCTGTTCTTTTTCACTGTTCTCCTGATCCGCAACCTCAGACTTTTTTGTGTTTGATTTTTCCGGATGCCGGATCAGACGGCTTCCGGTTACGACTGCGGCGGCTGCAAGTAACACGGCCGCAGTGATGATCATTCCTTTTTGTTTTTTCACCAGTTTCTCCTTACTGACACGTTTCCCTTTTCTGTACATAAAAATTCATCCGCTTCAACATGATAACACCGCTAAGCCTACGCTATCGAAAAAAGTGTCATGTGAAAGCCCGAAGGCCGCATTTCTGCACGGATGAATTGTGTATATTTTAGCACTGATTTTTGGGATTTGCTATATTTTCATAACAAAAAATGCATTTTTCTTTTAATGCACCCTCGAAAAATAATCCATCAGAATTCCCTTAATATGATTATACCTTCTGGCATAAGAATTCTCCACCCGTATAATCTCCATATTGTGTGCCTCACAGATGGCATTTTTCTTCCGGTCGCGCTCCTGCACCACCGCATCCTCAAAATGCTCTTTCCCGTCAAGTTCGATTGCCAGAACCGGCAGTTCCTTTTTTCCCTGCTTTTCGTACACGACAAAATCAAAGCGCCCCATATAAAACAGATCATCATATGTCATGTTGTCCTGAAACACCTGCGATATGGCAACTTCTTTGTGAATCACATACTTACCCTGGGAAAGCCAGATATTTTCGAGCGCATGCGTCAGGTTTTCAAGAAATGCATTTTCGGTAGCAGTAGAAAACGGCTGGATGCCAAGTGCACGGGAACTGATATGTTTTTCCGTGATCTCTGACTTCCCATTGGTTTTGATGTACTGCGCAAGTTCATAAAGATCATCGTCTGCCTGTCCTGCATGCAGACGCTCCAGTTCTTTGCTGTCTGCGAGCAGAACAAGTTTGTCTTTCGCCCGTGAGGTTGCAACATTAATCAGTTCCTTATTGTTTTTCAGCCACTGATAGGTACCGGCATTGGTGCGGTCGGACAGTGCCGTGGAAAAAAGCACCACATCCTTTTCATCTCCCTGAAAAGCATGCACCGTTCCACAGACTAAATTTTCGAGGTGGTTTTCTTTGATCGCCTGCTCGATCAGTGCCCGCTGGTTTACAAACGGTGTGATCACCGCGATACTTTTGTCCGTGTTCTGCTTCGCGTATGCAATGACCTCGTCTGCTTCCGCCGGAGATGTATTTTTGATCTCGGCACGATCGCTTTTTACATCTACATAGACAAGCGGCTCCGGCTCTTTGCTTTTTGAACAGATCTGCAGTTTGGAATTGTAATATTTTTTATTGTTAAATCCAATAATCTCTCTGTTGCAGCGGTAATGGCTGCGCAAAAGCACTTCATCACTCACCGCATCACATGCCAGATACGTTTTGTAAATCGAATTCTTTCTGTAATCATATTCCTCTGCCACATGATACCGCCGTCGCAGCTTGCGGTTGATCAGTTCTCCGAGCAGAATAACCGGATTCAGCTGCTGCGGATCTCCCACAAGCATCAGTTTCTCTCCACGGATAATCGGGACAAGAGAGATCGCAACATTGCACTGGCTGGCCTCGTCCATAATGGTCATGTCAAACAGCGGCTCCGGTTCCCCGATCTTATGTGCCGATATGCAGGTAGTGATAATAACCGGAAAAACACGCTGCAGCTTCTTTACATTTTCGGATTTCTGCATGTATTTGTTGAATGCCCGCGCCTGTGTCTCTGGATTTTCTCCGGAATCTAAAATCTCCCGCAGTTCCTGATATTTGGGTTCTTCGAGTGTCTTGATATAACGCGCAGACGTATAAAATAAATACTGATAAAATTCTTCTTCGTTGCGGTCGAGAAGCTGCAGGGCATCCGAATCAGAAATTTCGCCAATCTGATGGATTCTCTGATCGAGCTTCTGCATCTGGTATCCCTGCAGGTCCATCTGAAACGGGAGCAGATTCATGGCATTTTTAATATGTTCCTGGTATTCCATCAGATGCGAAAGTGTCTCTTTCCGCTCCTTTAAATCCAGAATTTCCTCATACTCTTTCAGTCTCGCAGAAAGACGTTTTGCACGGTCAACCCGGTCATCCTTGCGCTTATCGAGCGTGGACATAAATATTTTTACGGTCTGCACCTGATTGCGCAGGCGGTTGATGTAGCTGATTGCAGCTTTAACTTTGTCTATATTCCCAAGCCGCAGTACCGGAAACGGAATGGTCTGTCCATGGTACTCAAGATGTGTCAGTTTTTCAAATACATTGTCGATTGGAACGTTATTGTAGGACGCAAATAAAACGGTCGTATTGTTAAAAAACGCCGTTACTATTGTGTTAATGATCGTATTTGTTTTTCCCGTGCCCGGTGGCCCCTGTATGTAGGCAAGCGGATATTTCATGGCGTTGTTGATTGCCAGCAGCTGATCCAGATTGATGTTCTGGTTGATCAGTGCAATCGGATACGCCTTGGTGCGGCGCGGCCGTTCTAACAATTCCCCGAAGAAGGCTTTGACTGGATAAGTAACCTGCTGCCTTTCAAACATATCAAGTATGGCTTTGTACTCGTCATGCAGATTCAGCACTACATCCATCCCAAGCCCCAGCACATACGGCATATCATCTACGACCGGCTTTTGCCCGCCATGACCGGTAATCGCATCTTTGATTTTTTCCAGATTGTTTTCAAAATCTTCCAGCAGTTCGTACTCGTCCGCATCCAGAAATTTACGCGCATTTTCCGTCTGTCCGTCAATGCCAAACTGTGTGCAGACGGTGATATCTTCATCCGGCTGAAACACTCTGTTTTTCACATCAAGGTTCAGGTTCCGGTATGCCAGAACGTACAGCCCCTTCGCCGTATGAATACTCAATACATTGAGTGCCAGTTTCTTAATTCTTAAATTGATGCTCTTTTTCTTTTCGTGAGACAGGGAATATTGGAAATTTGACACGACCTCCTGAAACTGCTGATCGTTAAGTGCATACCGTCCGTTTTTCACACGATCCCCATCGATATAATGGATCAGATCATAATCGGTGATGTAAGGCGTCGTATCCATGCGGTTACATAGTTCCAGATAATTTAGTATTTTCAGATTTGCAGAGCTGGAAAAAATAGTTTTATAACGCTCCGGATGCATCTCGATATCTTCGATCAGCTGCCTGTTTTCCGGACAGTACGTTCCTTCAATGACTTCCGTGGACAGAATGGAATCCACAAAAATTTTTTCATATTCCCCCAGTGTATACATTCCGAGGTGCAGACCATCTACTTTGAGGGTACGTTTTGCCGGATCAAGATCACGGATTCCAATCCAGTATTTTGTAATCTGATCCGCTTTGTTCCGATATTCGATTTTCAGCCACTTTCCCTCATGAATCGCCCGGAAAATGTCCCTGCAAATCTGATTCATACTATGCTCCGTCCTGTTTTACATGATATCTCTATCATTCATTATGATGTTCGGACAGAACCTTTGTCAAGCAAATCCTCAATTCCCCTTGCTGCTCAAAGGATTACTTCTTGTTTCAAAAAACTGGTTGTTATCTATGCGTGCGCGGTTTTTGTCGTTGTACATACTGCTCTGCCGGATTTCAGCATTTTCTTTTTCCTGTTCCGGTGTGTTCTCCGCAAAATGTTTTGGTCCTGCGGTAACCGGATCTGCATCCGTTCCTACAAGCATCGCTGATTTATCCGTATAATTTTTGGGTTTCATGACATACCTCCAACTTTTTTGTTAGTATGTCCGTTCTTTATCCTCTCCACTCTCGTAAGTAAAAGTTTGTAAAAACTTTCCGTAACCGGTCTGTCTTCGGATTCTCGAAAAATTCTTTCTTAAATCTTCTTCTAATGGAATATCGTACTCTTTCTCAATTATATTTAGCTTCCCGCTTTGTGTAAGACTCTTTGAAAGCAATGCCCTCAACAGACGATGTAATTCATGCTTTTCATCCTGACGAGGTAACTTCTTTGCCAATCCAATCAAAACAATATTAAGCATATCCTGCTTAATATCATCATATCTTAGTTCCTGCCTTTGAATACTTTAACGCTTCCTTGCAATATACAGACTGATTTACAATCCAAATCAGGCACACTACAAGAGAAGGTAAGAATCCTATGCCCAAAACAAGTGCACTTCTGCTAAACTGTTATTCATAACCAAACCTCAACCTCCTTATCAAACTTGAATTTATCGATTTCTTTATTATCTAATCTGTTAGTAATCTATCCAACAGCATCTGCCTATTATTTATAAACATTTCTGTTACCTGGTAACTCTCTGTATCCTCATATTCGCACAGATGTATGCGTCCATTATCAAAACAATAGATATCTGCATCTGGTATTCCTAACAAAATTGGCGAATGCGTAACTATAATAAACTGTGCTCCCTCTTTTGCACATCTGTATATTTGCATCAACAATGTAAGCTGTCTCTGCGGCGATAATGCAGCTTCCGGCTCGTCAAAAAGATACAAGCCATTTGGATTCATATTGCTCTGTGCTAATGCGAGAAAACTCTCTCCATGTGATTTTTCATGATATTTAGCGGAAGGATGTGTAATATCTGCATATTCTTCTTCCTGCGTTGCAACATTATAAAAGCTTTCTGCCCTAAGAAAATATCCCCACTTTTCCTTCCGATAGCCTTTGGCAATTCTTATCGCATCACACAACTCTGAATGTGTATCATGCGTAGAAAAAACATAATTCTTCGTTCCACCCTCAGGATTAAAACCATGTGCTACGGCAAGTGCTTCCAATAAAGTTGATTTACCGCTGCCATTTTCCCCTACAAAAAAAGTAATTGGTTTGTTAAAATCAAGTTTTTCAACTCCCTTAAAAGCCCTGATTCCCTTCAGATAACTATCCTTATCAATTTTATCCCAATCAAATATTACTCCTTGTATGAATTGATCATTCACCTAATCACCTCCTTGTAAAAAACACTTTCTAATCCCCATCTTCTTACCCTTTAGACAAGAAGCATTCTTCACCTTCAGTTCGGTCAATTTCGATTTGGTAAACCATCTATACAATACTTATTTGTCTTAAATGTCGCATGAAACAGATTACGCAAAAAAGAAGTCATTTCTTCCCAATAACCGTAAACATTCGCTTCCTGCATCGGCGTATCGTATTCATCCAGTAAGATAATTACTTTTTTTTCATATGCATGCTCCAAATATCTGCACAAATAATTAAGACTGTCACACGCGGTAATATCATCCATTTCCGCCATCTCTGTCAGAATGTGCCGGTATGCCATTTTTTCGGATTCCATAAGTTTTTCATTTTCGAGCAGATATTCAAAATCCTGATACAGACTTACAATCCGGGATTTGACCTGTTTTTTTGCATCAGATACATTATCCGCTTTTACCGATGCAAAACTGAGATATAAAACAGGATATGTGCCCTGAATCTGCCGGTACCCGGAATCTTTCCAGATATCAAGTCCTTCAAACAAATCTCCCCTGTCTGCATATTTATTGGAAAAAAAGCAGTTGAGCATACTCATATTAAGGGTTTTGCCAAAACGTCTTGGACGTGTGATCAGCGTAACATCATCCCTGTAGTTCCACCACTGCCGTATGAAATCTGTCTTATCAATGTAAAAGCACTGACTTTCTCTTAATGTTGCAAAATCCTGTTTGCCAATTCCAACCTGTTTTTGCATAGTTCTACCCACTTTCCACTGTTTTGTGCTTTTCATTATTTTTATTTATCATAGCAGATAACGTTTTAAAATGCCACCTTCTCCAGATGTTTTCATTTCTAAATGCGTCTGTAAGTATGGAGGACAAAACTTAACAGATCCCAAAGCAATTCTAAAAAATATAAAAAATTTTCCCTGTCTCTTATACACATCTGACGCTGCCGACGAAGGCTTA
>ENA-OYYH01000566-OYYH01000566.1-human-gut-metagenome-genome-assembly--contig:-NODE-566-length-17687-cov-33.235765_pt1 | contig 17687 bp, 18 predicted proteins | sample MGYA00243245_ERZ653439 | MGnify/ENA primary metagenome ERZ653439 (study PRJEB26926, sample SAMN06165028) | human gut metagenome | biome: ENVO:00009003; feature: ENVO:2100002; material: ENVO:00002003... | reverse complement strand
CACGCTGACGATATGGTAAAAGCATAAGGAAAAGGAGGACATCAGACTATGAGATTAGCAAACGGAATCGTGATTGACAAGGAAACAACATTTGGGGCATTGAAATTTTCTGCCCTCCGCCGTGAGGTTCACCTCCAGAATGAAGACGGCTCGGTATCAGAAGAAATCAAGGAGCGTACCTATGACTTAAAATCCAGAGGACAGGGGCGTATGATTCAGGTTTCCATCCCTGCCAGCGTGCCGTTAAAGGAGTTCGATTATAACGCAGAGGTGGAACTTATCAATCCTGTGGCAGATACCGTGGCAACAGCTACCTTTCAGGGGGCAGAGGTGGACTGGTACATCAAGGCGGAGGATATTGTCCTGAAAAAAGGGGCTGCCATGAATCCGCAGCCGCCGAAGAAAGACGCTCCCACTGTAAAATAACAGGAACATAAAAAAACGAAAGGAGGATTGTTCCCATGAAGCAGCTTTTCCCCCGTGAAAAACGTATCCGCCCCACGGATAAAGACCTTGTATTCCATACTGCCCTTGCTTCTCTGTTCCCTGTCTTCCTGCTGGTTGTCCTGCTGTTTCATATCCGGCAGATTGCCGGAACCAACTGGCAGGAAGTGTCCCTCTCCCAGATAGTACAGGATGTAAATATCCCTTACCTGTTATTCAGCATGGGCGTGGCAGGGCTGGTGTGTCTTGCAGCGGTTCTTCTGTTCTGGCGATACCTCAGGGATAAGGTAAAGCAGCTCATCCACCGCCAAAAGCTGGCAAGGATGGTGTTGGAAAACAAGTGGTATGAATCGGAACAGAAAAAGGAGGACGTTTTTTTCAAGGACTTGTCTTCCAGACATTCCAAAGAAACCATCACTTACTTTCCCAAAATCTATTACCGGATGAAACAGGGATTGCTTCATATCCGTGTGGAAATCACATTGGGGAAATATCAGGAACAGCTCTTAAACTTGGAGAAAAAGCTGGAAAGCGGCTTGTACTGTGAGCTGACGGATAAGGAATTAAAGGATTCCTATGTGGAGTACACCCTGCTCTATGATACCATTGCCAACCGTATCTCCATTGAGGACGTACAGGCAAAGGACGGCAGGCTCCGGCTCATGGAAAATGTCTGGTGGGAGTATGATAAGCTCCCTCATATGCTCATTGCCGGAGGAACCGGCGGTGGAAAGACCTACTTCATCCTAACCCTTATTGAAGCCCTGCTCCGCACCAACGCCATCCTGTTCGTGTTAGACCCAAAGAACGCCGACCTTGCGGATTTACAGGCGGTTATGCCGGATGTGTACTACAAAAAGGAAGATATGCTCGCCTGCATTGACCGTTTCTATGAAGAAATGATGAAACGCAGCGAAGACATGAAGCTCATGGAAAATTATCGGACAGGGGAAAACTACGCTTACTTGGGACTTCCGGCAAATTTCCTTATCTTTGATGAATATGTGGCATTTATGGAAATGCTCGGCACAAAGGAAAATGCCGCTGTTCTTAACAAATTAAAACAAATCGTTATGCTTGGGCGGCAGGCTGGCTTCTTCCTGATTCTCGCCTGCCAGCGTCCGGACGCAAAGTATCTGGGGGATGGAATCCGTGACCAGTTTAATTTCCGTGTAGCTCTGGGGCGGATGTCGGAAATGGGCTATGGGATGATGTTCGGGGAAACCACAAAGGACTTCTTCCTAAAGCAGATAAAGGGGCGTGGCTATGTGGATGTGGGAACCAGCGTTATCTCGGAGTTTTACACGCCCCTTGTGCCAAAAGGACACGATTTCCTCAAAGAAATAAAAAAGCTGACAGACAGCAGGCAGGGAGTGCAGGCGGCGTGCGAAGCAAAAGCCGCAGAAACGGACTGACCTGCTGTGGCTGGTGTGCCGCAAGGCACGCCAGCATGAACCCCTCGTATCTAACAGAGGGGTACAAATCGACAGGCAACAACCAAACAACAGGGCAGAATCCCACGGTACACAAGGGATTTTTCCCCTATCCGGCGTATGTCAACAAGGCTCCGAAAGTTGACATACGCTTTTTTAGACAGGAGGGATTTTCACTGAATGAAGAAACATGGGTACGGGACATCAAAGAAAAACGGGAAGTTTACGGTATCTCACAACAAAAACTTGCCTTAGCTGCCGGAATCACCCGTCCGTACCTGAGCGATATTGAAACGGGCAAGGCTCACCCATCCGAAGCATTACAGGAAACCATCACGGAAGTTCTGGAACGCTTCAATCCAGACAATCCCCTTGAAATGCTCTTTGACTATGTGAGGATTCGCTTTCCCACTACGGATGTGAAGCATATCGTGGAAGACGTGCTGCGGCTAAAGCTTCCTTACTTTATCCATGAAGACTACGGCTTCTATTCTTACACAGAACATTACTATCTGGGTGATATTTTCGTTCTGGTATCGCCGGAATTGGAAAAAGGGGTGCTGCTGGAACTGAAAGGGCGTGGCTGCCGCCAGTTTGAAAGCTATCTGCTGGCACAGGAACGGAGCTGGTATGAGTTTTTCATGGACATTCTCATGGAGGACGGCGTAATGAAGCGGCTTGACCTCGCCATCAATGATAAAACGGGAATCCTGAACATTCCCCATCTGACAGAGAAGTGCCGGAATGAGGAATGTATCTCGGTCTTCCGCAGCTTCAAAAGCTACCGCAGCGGTGAACTGGTACGGCGTGGGGAAAAAGAATGTATGGGGAACACCCTGTATATCGGCTCCCTCCAAAGTGAGGTGTACTTCTGCATTTACGAAAAGGACTATGAGCAGTACAAAAAGCACGATATTCCCATTGAAGACGCAGAGGTAAAGAACCGCTTTGAAATCCGGCTGAAAAATGAGCGTGCCTTTTACGCCATCCGTGACCTGTTAGAACATGACAATCCAGAACGGACAGCCTTTCAAATCATCAACCGCTATGTCCGGTTCGTGGACAGGGACGATACGAAGCCCCGTTCTGACTGGCGTATCAATGAGGAATGGGCGTGGTTTATCGGGGAACACAGGGGAATCCTGAAACTGACAACCAAACCGGAACCCTATTCCTTTGAACGCACCCTGCACTGGCTCTCCCATCAGGTAGCCCCCACATTAAAGCTGGCTCTCCGTCTGGATAAGATGAACCACACCAAGATTGTCCATGACATCATCACCCATGCAAAGCTGACGGAGAAGCACGAAAAAATCCTGAAGCAGCAAGCCGCCGCTGCAAAGGAGGTGGTGCTTTAAGGGCGGCAATCTTGAAACATAAGGAATCTTACAGGAAAGAAAGGAGCTTTTATGAATTTCGGACAGAATCTTTACAACTGGTTTTTATCCAACGCCCAGTCCCTTGTGCTGCTGGCAATCGTGGTGATTGGACTGTACCTCGGATTTAAGAGGGAATTTTCCAAACTTATCGGTTTTCTGGTGGTGTCCCTTGTAGCGGTCGGTCTGGTCTTCAATGCGGACGGTGTAAAGGACATCTTACTGGAACTGTTCAATAAGATTATCGGTGCATAGGAAACCCTTGTTACACTTCCGTTATGGAGCAAGCTCTGATTGCTTCATGGCGGAAGTCCACTAGGGGCTTGGGGAGCGTAACTCCCCAAAAACAAATTGTATCTATATTTTAAATGTGTTATAATTTCAAAAAATTTAGAAAGAGGTAATCACATTGAAATATAGAATAAATAGTATAAGTGTTCCTTTTGGTGGCATATCTTGGGAACAGTACACGACTGAAAAAGATAGAATTGAATATTTGTTTTTTTATTTAGAGTCAAAACGCATATTAACAAATCCGATTGAAATGGAATTACCAGACCAATGCGTACATTCAGTATTGGAAATAAAAGCTGAATTAGTTAATATAGCCAAAGACTTTGATTTTAGCTCTAATGTAAAAAAAGAACTACGTCAACTGATACAAATATGTAATAAATATCTGGATAATTTGAATAAACTCAATCTGCCACACATTATCTACAAAGAAAATGATAGATGGGCTGATTTGAATTTTGATTCAGCTATGAAACAGTTTCGAAGTGGATTTAAGAAATCCATTGAAAATCTGTCAAAAGAAACTAATGTGATTGTAACTTTTACAATACCTGAAAAATGGTGATTTTATAGTGGATATATTTGAAACAGCTCATTCTTATTTGAATTAGCTGTTTTTTATATACCTTAAATCAGAAAGGACGTGATACTGATTGAGGAAATGAAAATCTACATTCTGAACACCACACGGTTTTACCATGAAGATTTTGAGGAATACCCCGGGGCATGGTTTTCCTGCCCCGTGGATTTTGAAGAAATCAGGGAACGTCTTGGGGTTCAGAGTGAGGAAGAAATCGAAATTGAAGACTATGAGCTGCCCTTTCCATTGGAGGGCAACACAAGGCTCTGGGAAATCAACGCCCTTTGCCGAATAGTACAGGAAATGCAGGGAACGCCCCTCTATTATGAAATGGAGGTGGTACAAAAGCGGTGGTTTCCCAGCTTTACGGAATTTATCGACCACAAAGACCAGATACGCTGCTATCCGGTGCAGGACAGGGAATCCCTCGCCCGTTATCTGGTGCAGGAGGTACAGCTATTTGGAGAAGTACATCCAGACCTGTTGAACCATATCGACTACGCTACCATTGGTCAGGAACTGGAAACCAGCGAAAACTACCTGTTTACGGACAATGGTATCTTTTTTTACCGCTAAAAGGAGGTGGAAGAACTTGGAAGAAATGCGGATTTACATTGCCAACTTAGGCAAATACAATGAGGGCGAACTGGTAGGGGCATGGTTCACGCCGCCTGTGGATTTTGAAGAAGTCAAGGAACGTATCGGCTTGAATGATGAGTATGAGGAATACGCCATCCATGACTATGAGCTGCCCTTTGCGATTGACGAATATACCCCAATTGAGGAAGTCAACCGTCTGTGTGAAATGGTGGAGGACTTACCGGAATACATTCAGGAGGAACTATCAGAGCTGCAATCCTACTTTGGCAGTATCGAAGAACTCTGTGAGCATGAAGACGATATTATCTGCCATTCCGGCTGTGACGATATGGCGGATGTGGCTCGCTACTATCTGGAAGAAACTGGACAGCTTGGGGAACTTCCGGCACACTTACAAAACTATATCGACTATGCTGCCTATGGGCGTGACATGGAATTGGAGGGAACCTTTGTTGTCACGAACCACGGCGTATATGAAATCTTACGGTAGACCCGTCTGTATCTCTTTCAGGAAATACAGGCGGATTTTTTATTCAGGGGCGGCTCTTTTGCTGTCCCCATTTTTTAGAAAGGACGGACAACGTGAAAAAAATACGAAGCTATACCAGTATCTGGTCGGTGGAAAAGGTACTCTATTCCATCAATGATTTTAAGCTGCCATTCCCCATCACGTTCACACAGATGGCGTGGTTCGTGGTGTCGGTGTTTACAGTTATGCTCTTGGGGAACCTCCCTCCCCTTTCGTTCATTGACGGGGCATTTCTGAAATATTTTGGCGTACCCTTTGCCCTTACTTGGTTCATGTGCCAGAAAACCTTTGACGGGAAGAAGCCTTACGGCTTCCTGAAATCCGTACTGGCATATCTGGTACGCCCGAAACTGACGTATGCAGGAAAGCCCGTGAGGCTGGAAAAGGAATATCCGGCACAGCCTATCACGGCAGTAAGGAGTGATATTTATGGCATATCCGATTAAGTATATCGAAAATAACCTTGTGTTCAACCATGACGGGGAATGCTTCGCTTACTATGAGCTGCTTCCCTACAACTATTCCTTTTTAAGCCCCGAACAGAAATATCAGGTACACGATTCCTTCCGGCAGCTTATCGCCCAGAACAGGGACGGGAAGATTCACGCCCTGCAAATCAGCACGGAATCCAGCATACGGGCAGCACAGGAACGCTCCAAACAGGAAGTGACGGGCAAGTTAAAGGATATTGCCTGTGCAAAGATTGACGCACAGACCGAAGCTCTCATTTCCATGATAGGGGAAAATCAGGTGGACTACCGCTTTTTTATCGGCTTCAAGCTGCTTGTCAATGAGCAGGAAGTCACCATGAAGCAGTTTCGCAGGGAAGCAAAGACCGCTGTTTCCGATTTTCTCAATGAAGTCAACCACAAGCTCATGGGGGATTTTGTTTCCATGAGCAATGAGGAAATCTGGCGGTTTCAGAAGATGGAAAAGCTGCTGGAAAGTAAAATCTCACGCCGCTTCAAAGTCCGGCGGCTTAACAAGGACGATTTTGGCTATCTGATTGAGCATTTATACGGACAGACCGGAACCGCCTACGAAGATTATGAGTATTATCTTCCGAAGAAACGGTTTCAGGAGGAAACGCTGGTGAAATACTATGACCTCATCAAACCCACCCGTTGTCTGATAGAGGAAAACCAGCGGTATCTGAAAATCGAACAGGAAGACGGGACAGTTTATGCCGCCTACTTTACTATCAACAGCATTGTGGGGGAACTGGACTTCCCATCCTCGGAAATCTTTTACTATCAACAGCAGCAATTTACCTTTCCCATTGATACCTCTATGAATGTGGAGATTGTCACAAACCGGAAAGCCCTCTCCACGGTACGGAACAAGAAAAAAGAGCTGAAAGATTTGGACAACCACGCATGGCAGAATGACAGCGAAACCAGTACAAACGTGGTGGACGCTTTAGACAGCGTGAATGAGCTGGAATCCACCTTAGACCAGAGCAAGGAATCCATGTATAAGCTGTCCTATGTGGTGCGTGTGACGGCTCCCGACTTGGAAGAACTGAAACGCCGCTGCAATGAGGTGAAAGATTTTTATGACGATTTGAACGTGAAACTGGTTCGCCCCTTTGGGGATATGCTAGGGCTGCATGGGGAATTTCTTCCTGCCAGCAAACGGTATCTGAACGATTACATCCAGTATGTCACCAGTGACTTCCTCGCTGGTCTTGGCTTCGGGGCAACCCAGATGTTAGGAGAACCGGAGGGTATTTATATCGGGTATAGCCTTGATACAGGAAGAAACGTGTACTTAAAGCCTGCCCTTGCCAGTCAAGGGGTAAAAGGCTCCGTCACCAACGCCCTTGCTGCCGCTTTTGTCGGCTCCCTCGGCGGTGGAAAATCATTCGGCAACAACATGATTGTCTATTATTCCGTATTGTTTGGGGCACAGGCTCTCATTGTTGACCCGAAAGCGGAACGGGGACGTTGGAAAGAAACCCTGCCGGAAATCGCCCATGAAATCAATATCGTAAACCTGACTTCGGAGGAACAGAACAGGGGCTTACTTGACCCGTATGTGATTATGGAGAACCCAAAGGATTCCGAATCACTGGCAATCGACATCCTGACCTTTTTAACGGGCATTTCCAGCCGTGACGGGGAAAAGTTCCCTGTTCTTCGGAAAGCCATCCGTGCGGTGACAAACAGTGAGGAACGGGGGCTTTTCAAGGTGATTGAGGAACTACGGGCGGAGGGAACCGCCATCAGCACCAGCATAGCCGACCATATCGAATCCTTTACGGACTATGACTTTGCACATCTGCTCTTTTCGGATGGGGATGTCACACAGTCCATCAGCCTTGAAAAGCAGCTCAACATCATTCAGGTGGCGGATTTGGTGCTGCCTGATAAGGAAACCTCATTTGAAGAATACACCACAATGGAGCTGCTTTCCGTAGCAATGCTCATTGTAATCAGCACCTTTGCCCTCGACTTCATCCACACCGACCGCAGCGTGTTTAAGATTGTGGATTTGGACGAAGCATGGAGCTTTTTACAGGTAGCACAGGGCAAGACCCTCTCCATGAAGCTGGTTCGTGCCGGACGTGCCATGAACGCAGGCGTTTACTTTGTAACCCAGAACACGGATGATTTGCTGGATGAAAAACTGAAAAACAATCTGGGCTTGAAATTTGCGTTCCGTTCCACAGACATCAACGAAATCAAGAAGACCCTCGCCTTTTTCGGGGTGGATTCCGAAGATGAAAACAACCAGAAGCGGCTCCGTGACTTGGAAAACGGACAGTGCCTTATCAGTGATTTGTACGGGCGTGTGGGGGTGATACAGTTCCATCCTATCTTTGAAGACCTGTTCCATGCCTTTGACACCAGACCGCCTGTTAGAAAAGAGGTGGAGGAATGAAGATAAGAAAGCCTATCCAGCAGGGGACAGCTCTTGTCCCTTGCCGGACAAAGGGAGAAAACTCTTTAAAAAAAATCGGGAGTATAGCAGGAAAAGTGCTTCTGGCACTCCTGCTCATCCTCCTGCTGCTTGCAGTCTTCGGCACAGCCGCCCACGCTGCCGGACTGGTGGATGATACGGTGGACGCTGCCAACGAATACAGCAAATACCCTCTGGACAACTACCAGCTTGATTTTTATGTGGACAGCGGATGGGACTGGCTCCCGTGGAACTGGATAGACGGTATCGGAAAACAGGTGATGTACGGGCTGTATGCCATCACAAATTTTATCTGGACAATCAGCCTGTATCTTTCCAACGCCACAGGGTATCTGATTCAGGAAGCCTACTCGCTGGACTTCATTTCCTCTACGGCGGATTCCATTGGGAAAAATATGCAGACCCTTGCAGGCGTTACCACAGGCGGCTTGTCCTCGGAAGGATTTTATATCGGGTTCCTGCTGATTCTCATTCTGGTGGTGGGGATTTATGTTGCCTACACAGGGCTTATCAAACGGGAAACCACAAAAGCCATCCATGCCGTTGTCAATTTCGTGGTGGTGTTCGTGCTGTCCGCTGCCTTTATCGCTTATGCTCCTGATTATATCGGGAAAATCAATGAATTTTCCGCAGACATCAGCAATGCCAGCCTGACACTTGGTACAAAGATTGTGCTGCCTAACTCGGAAAGTCAGGGAAAAGACAGCGTGGATTTGATACGGGACAGCCTGTTTTCCATTCAGGTCAAGCAGCCGTGGCTCCTGCTGCAATACGGCAATTCGGATGTGGAAAGCATTGGGGCTGACCGTGTGGAAAGCCTGCTCTCAACCAGTCCAGACGAAAACAACGGTCAGGACAGGGAAGAAATCGTGGTGGAGGAAATCGAAGACAGCGAAAATACAAACCTTACCATCACAAAGACCATCAACCGATTGGGAACCGTCTTCTTCCTGTTCATGTTCAATATCGGTATCTCCGTTTTTGTATTCCTGCTCACAGGGATAATGATTTTCTCGCAGGTGCTTTTTATCATTTACGCTATGTTCCTGCCTGTGAGCTTTCTCCTTAGCATGGTTCCCTCTTTTGAGGGGATGTCAAAGCGTGCCATTACGAAACTGTTCAACACCATCCTTACCAGAGCCGGAATCACCCTGATTATCACGGTAGCATTCAGCATTTCCACCATGCTCTACAACCTGTCTGGGGAATATCCGTTCTTCCTGACGGCGTTCTTGCAGATAGTGACTTTTGCCGGAATCTATTTCAAGCTGGGGGATTTGATGGGGATGTTCTCCTTACAGAGTGGGGATTCCCAAAGCATGGGGAGCCGTATCATGCGAAGACCCCGTATGCTCATGCACGCCCATATGCACCGTTTACAGCATAAGTTAGGACGTTCTGTGGCGGCTCTTGGGGCTGGAACGGCTGCATACCACGCAGGAAAACAGGCTGGCTCAGACCAGAGAACTGCTTCCCACTCCGGCTCTTCCAAACGCACACAGGCAGACCACAGCAGACCAGACGGACAGGCAGCACCGGAAAAAGAATCCGTATGGAAACGGGCTGGCTCTGCGGTGGGTGCGGTAACAGATACCAAAGATAAGATAAGCAATACTGCCGGACAGCTTCGGGAGCAGGCAAAGGATTTGCCTGTCAATGCAAAGTACGCCCTTTATCACGGGAAAACACAGGTATCAGAGGGAGTACGGGATTTTACTTCCAGCGTGACCCAGACCCGAACTGCCAGAGCCGAACAGCGGAACGCACAGGCAGAAAGCCGCAGACAGACCATTGCAGAACGCAGGGCGGAACTGGAACAGGCAAAACAGCCGCAAAAGACAGCTTCCGAAGCACCCAAAGGGGCAGCTCCTGTCCATGAACGCCCTGTTACTCCAAAGACAAAGCAGCCGGAAAATTTCCGAAACCATGCAGATACCACTCATACAGGAAAGCCAGCTATACAGCCAGCTTCCCCATCCATCAGGGAACGGGGACAGGTTCCTTATGGGGGAACTGTGGTAGAACGGGCTTCGGTTCCGGTGGTAAAAACGGCTTCCATCCACCATGAACAGATACCGCCTGTAAAGACAGAACGCCAGATAGTCCCTCCGGCTTCCCCAGACAAACCAGAGAAAAAACAAAAGACAACTACTACACCTGCTGCTCCCCGTCCGGCAAGACCTGTCCAGAATGATACGGCTCCTGTGATACCGGAAAGAAAACGGGCTGCCCCTGTGGTAAAAGAATCGAACTTTACCATCCGGCGTACCACCGCCAGAAAGGAGTGGACAAAAACAGTAACAGCGGCTTCCAAACAGAAGAAAGGGGAGAAACCATGAAGTTAAGACACCTTTTCTTCGCCTGTTCCGGCGTGTTCGTGATGATGTTCTCCCTGCTCCTTTTGGTGGTGATTGTCTTCTCGGATGAGGAAGACGGCGGAAGCGGCGGAAACCTTATCTATGGGGGCGTGAGCGTATCACAGGAAGTCCTCGCCCATAAGCCTATGCTGGAAAAGTATGCAAGGGAATCTGGCATAGAGGAATACTTAAATGTGCTGCTTGCCATCATTCAGGTAGAATCCGGCGGCACGCTGGAAGACGTTATGCAGTCCTCGGAATCTCTGGGGCTTCCCCCGAACTCCCTTAGTACAGAGGAATCCATCAAACAGGGCTGCAAATATTTCTCAGAACTGCTCGCAGCGGCAGAAACAAAGGGCTGTGACTTAAACAGCGTGATTCAATCCTATAATTACGGCGGCGGTTTCCTAGACTATGTGGCAAGACACGGAAAAAAATACACCTTTGAACTGGCAGAGAGCTTCGCAAGAAACAAATCCGGCGGAAAGAAAGTCACCTACACCAACCCTGTTGCGGTAGAGAAAAACGGGGGCTGGCGGTATTCCTACGGGAATATGTTCTATGTCCTCTTGGTATCGCAATACCTGACCGTGGCACAGTTTGATGATGAAACGGTACAGGCTATCATGGAGGAAGCCTTAAAGTATGAGGGCTGGACGTATGTGTACGGGGGCGATTCCCCATCCACTTCCTTTGACTGTTCTGGACTGGTGCAGTGGTGCTATGGCAAGGCAGGAATCGCCCTGCCACGGACAGCACAGGAACAGTACAATGTGACGCAGCATATCCCCCTGTCCGAAGCAAAAGCAGGGGATTTGGTCTTTTTCCACTCCACCTACAACGCCGGAACCTATATCACCCATGTGGGGCTGTATGTGGGAAATAACCGGATGTACCATGCCGGAAATCCCATTGGTTACGCAGACCTGACAGGCTCCTACTGGCAACAGCACCTTGCCGGAGCCGGACGAATCAAAAAATAAGAAAGGATGAACCGATATGATTCAGATTAGAAAAGAGGATAACCAGAAAAAGCAGAAAGAAAAGAAACTGAAAGTTTACAAAGTCAATACCCACAAAAAAACTGTGATTGCCCTGTGGGTGCTGCTGGCAGTGAGCTTCCTGTTTGCCGTCTATAAGAATTTCACGGCGATAGACATTCATACTGTCCATGAAACCAAAGTAATTGAGGAACAAATCCTCGACACCCACAAGATAGAGAATTTTGTGGAGAATTTCGCAGAAGTCTACTATTCATGGGAACAGTCCGCCGCTTCCATTGATAACCGGACAAATGCTTTAAAAGGGTATCTCACCGGAGAACTGCAAGCCCTGAATGTAGATACCGTCCGAAAGGACATCCCCGTATCGTCTGCCCTGACTGATTTTCAGATATGGGAAATCACAGAAGAAAAGGAGCAGCATTATCAAGTGACCTATACGGTGGAACAGCATATCACAGAGGGAGAATCCGGTAAAACTGTCCGTTCTGCCTATCAGGTGACCGTCTATGTGGACGGCTCTGGAAACCTGACGATTATCCAGAATCCAACCATTACCAGTGTTCCCGTAAAATCCGGTTACACTCCCAAAGCGGTACAAAGTGACGGTACGGTGGATTCCATCACCACAGAGGAAATCAACGAATTTCTCACCACCTTTTTCAAGCTGTACCCTACGGCAACCGCAAAGGAGCTGACCTATTATGTGAATGAGGGCGTACTGAAACCTGTGGGGAAAGAATACATTTTCTCGGAACTGGTGAATCCAGTTTACAATCGAAACGGAAATCAGGTGACAGCTTCCCTTGCAGTGAAATATCTGGATAAGCAGACCATGACAACACAGGTATCGCAGTTTGACCTTGTGCTGGAAAAGAACGGGGAAAACTGGAAGATTGTGAAATAGTTATGGAAAAACGTGCATTTCTCATTTGAGATTTGCACGTTTCTCTTATAAAGTATTTCTTTTTAAAATTTATCATTAGTCTTTATATTTTTGATTAGCTCCCAATAGTAGTGTGTCAATTGCTTCGGATAATTCTTTTCTTACTTTATCAGGATTAGAAAAAGCATATCTTAATTGTAAAGTTGTATAACCATGAAGCATACCTGTTACCATGTTCAAAATTTCAGTGGTCTTATCTGGATTAAAGCCACATGAGCAAATAAGTGTTTTAAGTAAAGATAGATAATCATTAAAAATGATTGCTGTTTCCTCTGTTCCATTCCAACTAGCCCATTGAATTATTTCATAAACACCGGGATGTTCAATCATATAATTAAGATATTCAACTGCCACTAATTTTAATGCTGAATCCCCTGTCTTACCGATTGCTGCACGAATCATTTTTTCATTCATAGTACGCATACCACTATGTGCTATCTCCCTAAGAAGTTCATCCAAACTTCCTATATGATTATATAAGGAGGGGGTACGAATCCCTAAATTTTCAGCAATAGCTTTCAAAGAAACATTATGAAGTCCATTTCTATCAGCCATATCAGAAGCAGTTTTTATAACTTCGGCTTTTGTAACTCGCATATTCATTTTCCTCTTTCTACACATCATTTACTTCATTTTAAGTAATCAAATTAATGAAGTCAATAATTTGGTTAGAAAAAATGAACTCTTGTATTGACAAACAGTCTTATAATATTTAAAATTACTAATATAGTTAGTTTTTACACTATTCAAATTAGTTTACGAAAGGAAATACAAATATGTGTACAAGATTTGTGTATAATGGAAAAGAAACCATTGTTGGGTTCAATTTTGATATTGACCTTTCTGAATGGGAACATACTGTAATTGCCGAAAAAGACCGTTTTTTTATAGGGATAAAAATGTCCGATAATAAGTACCACTCTTTTCACGGAATCAATAGAAATGGGAACGTTGGCACATTGTTGTATGTACATGGAAATGACAATGCACAATTTTGCGGTAATGAATCATGCTATACAATAGCTGATTTGACAGAAAACTTTATAAAAGGCAATCTCTCTTTTGACGATTCATTGGAAATAGTGAAAAAAAAGAAAATTACTTATGCACCTGACACTACTATGCAGGCTATGTTTTCGGATAGAAATGGGCGTGCTCTCATTATTGAACCGGGGATTGGGTATCGCTTGGAAAAAGAAAAATATTCCTTAATAACAAATTACTCCATTTTAAAACCAGAATTGACTAATCCATATGTTTTATCTGGGGATAACAGATATGAAAAGGCAAAGGATTTACTGCAAGGATATGGAGAAAACTTCTCTATTTCCAACGCCTTTGATGTACTTAGGTCAGTACGTCAGGAAGGACTTTGGGCAACCAGAGTTTCTTTTATATATTCCGTTGCTAAAAATAAGGTATATTATGTGTTGAACAATGATTTCAAAAATATTGCAGAGTATCAATTCTAATATCACTGCAATTATAAACAAAAGTGGAGGATTTACATTTCCCCCACTTCCTTAGATTTGACAATACCATCTGCAACGCTTTCCATAATAACAAGGTCAGCGTCTGTGAAATTGTCTATTTTGTTTTCTAACTGCCTGCGTTTGGTGCTTTTCACCTGACTGCTGGCAGGCAAGAAAAACTCATCCACTGATACATTCAGCAGAGATACAAGGTCGTAAAGCACCTGTAAACTTGGGTGTTGCCCTTTATTCTCAATGTTGGTTAAATAGCGTGGGTCAATCTCAATCATTGCTCCCACCTGTTCACGGGTCAAACCCTGTTTTTTACGGGCTTCTTTTATGGCAAGCCCCAACGCCCTGAAATCATATTTATCTTCTTTTTTACGCATAATACACCACCTCCATACATTTTACTGTTCCTGTTATAATAGTGACAGGTATAGAAAAACGTATTGTATAGTTGTACAGTTCCTATTATGCGTATCAAAGATAAAACTATGCTGCTGAAACGGAAATAAAAAAAACCGTTATTTGGCAGTACACTTTTCTTGCGTCAAAAACTCATAAATCTTTCCAGACGACGGTTTGACAAAAGCCGCCGTCTTTCTTTTTTCCAGAATATATGGAGGTTGTATTAAAGTCAGCTTTTTTTAGGCTCCGGCGGCTTACAGGAGGAAGCCGCTATGCAAAATATTTTCTTAAATATATCTACATTCGGTAAACCGTTAAAAAAAGCCATCCACCTACACTAGAAAAGTCTGACCCTCAATGTGGTTTTTCAGAATACATAGAAAGAACTATCGAAGCACACAAGCAGAAATATCGTCTGTTTGCGTGCTTTTTTAGTTGGAAGAAAAAGTTTTTAAATTTTTCTTTTCAAAACGCAACTGCACCCCCTGTCCTGTCGGGACTAAGAGCGAAAAGGGGGAAAGAAGCAGAAACTCCTATCAACTCGCTCCCTTTCAAGGCTGGAAAGGGGGTGAGCAATGATGAAGCCATCTGAATTTCAGACAACCATAGAGAATCAGTTTGATTATATCTGTAAAGTCGCTATGGAGGATGAACGCAAAGACTATTTTAAAGCGTTATCCAGACAGTGTAAACGGGAAACCCTGTTCTGTGATATGGATGATTACACTGTCAACTTATTTTCTTCCGAAGACACCTATCCATCCCACTTCCATACTTTTGAAATGGATGGATTTACTGTCCGTATTGAAAACAGCCTGTTAGCAGAAGCATTGGAAAATCTGGACAGAAAGAAACGTGATGTTATCTTGAGATATTATTTTCTTGGATTTGACGATACGGAAATTTCAAAAATTCTGGAAGTCAACCGTTCTACCATCCAGAGAAGAAGACACGCCGGACTGGAATTTATCAAAAAATTTATGGAGGAAGAAGCATGACAGCAAAGCACCCTATGATTCCGTTTCCTGTGATTGTAAGGGCTGCGGACGGCGATATTGAAGCAGTCAACCAGATTGTACGCCATTACAGCGGTTTTATTGCCAGCCGTTCCATGCGTCCCATGAAAGACGAATATGGAAATACCCACATGGTTGTAGATGAAACCCTACGCCGCCGGATGGAAACACGTCTGATTGCAAAGATTTTATCTTTTGAAATCAGGGAACCAAACTAAAAATAACGCTCGCCTGTGGAAGCGTGGACAAACTCATGCTTCCCAGACAGAGCTTGCCAGTCTATTAAAGTGCATTATCACCAGTGCATTTTAACAGGCTGACAAAGCCGGATTGTTCCTTGAAAAAGAAAGCGTCTAATCAACGCAGCATAAAGCAGCCGAATACGTTTCGATAGAAAGAGAGCCGTTGGGCTGGCACGCCGTGACCCACCAAAGGAGGGATGAAACCGGATAGCGATTCCTGCCAGCGTTCCATAAGCAGCTTACCGTAAAAGCTGCCGCCATGACCTTTCTATTGTGATAATGATACTTCCGTACAGCCTTAGTCCGTGTGATGATGTAGCACCGCTGGCAAAGGGTACGGCTGGATGAGAACCATGCAGGGGTGAGATTCCCATGAGCTTTAGCGAAAGCTGTTCGGTTTGCTTAGATACCATTTTGAATAAGAATTTTTCATTCAAAATCAAATAACTATTCGCAGGAAATACAATCTTAATATTACTTTTGCCATAAAATCTGATATAATATAGACAGATATTGAGGGTTCCATATCTGGTCTATGGAAAGGAGGAACATGATTACAGTAACAAAAAAAGACTTAATAGAACTGGGTTATGGGACTTCATTCGCAGCAGACATCATAAGAGAAGCAAAAAAACTTATGATTTCAAAAGGGCATACCTACTATCAGTCACGCAAACTGGACAGGGTTCCCAGAGAAGCTGTGGAAGAATTGCTAGGGATTACTTTTACTGATAAATCAAACTGATTGTACTTCTTGCACATTTATGTAAGGAGTGAAATCATGGCAAAAGACCCTATTAAGAAAGCAGAAAACGGAACTTATTATTTTAGAGCAAACTTAGGTTTTCATCCGATTACCGGAAAACAGATTCAGAAATACAAAAGCGGATTTAAGACAAAAAAAGAAGCCAGAGAAGCGTATTCAAAACTTATGCTGACATCCACAGAGGAATTAACAGAAAAGAAACAGCAGCTATCTTTTCAACAGTTTATTGAGGAAACTTATCTTCCTTGGTATAAAACACAAGTAAAGGAAAGCACCTATCTGAACCGCCGTTCTACCATCCAGAAACATTTTTCATACTTTTACAAAATGACGGTGGATGAAATAGAACCCATTAACGTCCAGAACTGGCAGCTTGAACTAGCAAAAGAATTTAGTCCAAACTATATCCGTATTGTACAGGGTATGCTCTCTATTGCCTTTGACAGAGCAGTTGTTCTCGGTCTTGCAAAGAAAAATCCGTCACGAATGATAGGAAACATCAAGAGCAAGAAAACAAAAGTGGATTTCTGGACACTGGATGAATTTCAAAAGGTAATTTCCCTGCTCTACAAGGGAGATTATTACGAACATTACCTTTTCATTTCATACTGGCTCTTATTTATGACCGGAATGAGAATCGGAGAAGCCGCAGCCCTGCAATGGTCGGACATCAACTTTGAAACCGGACTTTTAAGTATAACGAAGACGCTGTACTATAAAACAATGGACGAATACAAATTTGTGGAGCCAAAAACACAAGCCAGTATTCGCACTATCTATATTGACACAGATACCATCAAAGAATTAAAAGCATGGCAGGAAGTACAGCAAAAGGTTTTAAAGGACTGTGACCTTGTACTAAGCTATAATGGGATTCCCACCAGTAAGCACACCCTCCCACGGGCATTAGAAAAACTTGCTGGATTGGCAGGCGTACACCGTATCAAAATTCATGCACTCAGACATTCCCATGCTTCCCTGCTCATCAGTATGGGAGAAAATCCTTTATTGATTAAAGAACGTCTGGGGCATGAAAAGATACAGACCACGTTAGGAACCTACGGACATTTATATCCCAACACCAACGTAGAAGTTGCCAAAAAATTAACTGGCGTTCTCACCTATACTCCGGCAACAACCAGTGTTGCCGATTACACCAGCAATCAGCATACTGCAATCTATCACAGAGCAGTTGAATAAAAAAATGCAATCAAAATGCAATTCTAAAAGGAAAGAGCCTCAAAACCCTTGAAAATAAAGGCTTTGAAGCTCTGCTCCAACTATTCAAACTCAATCGT
>ENA-OYYH01000564-OYYH01000564.1-human-gut-metagenome-genome-assembly--contig:-NODE-564-length-17702-cov-10.527908_pt1 | contig 17702 bp, 15 predicted proteins | sample MGYA00243245_ERZ653439 | MGnify/ENA primary metagenome ERZ653439 (study PRJEB26926, sample SAMN06165028) | human gut metagenome | biome: ENVO:00009003; feature: ENVO:2100002; material: ENVO:00002003... | reverse complement strand
GAGCGCCACCTTGCCAAGGTGGAGGTAGCGAGTTCGAGCCTCGTCGGCCGCTCCAGACGAAAAGCCACTGCATCACATGAGATGCGGTGGCTTTTTTCGCACAATCGTTTAAAATCGTCTCGGAATCGGAAGAGGAGGGAAAAGCAAAACTATGATATTCGGCAAGTATATCAACCGCTACTACCTCAAGCACGCCCCGGCGCTGCTTCTGGGGCTGGCAGCACTGCTGATGGTGGACTACATCCAGCTGCTCATCCCGCAGTTGTACCGCTTGGTCATCAACGGCATGAACCTTGGGCAGGTGGTGGTCAACGGCGAAACGCTGCCCTTTACCAAAGAAGTGCTTTTGCAGCACATCTGTCTGCCGATGATCTGGATCGTGGTGCTCATGGTCATCGGGCGCTTTCTGTGGCGTGTCTGCTTCTTCGGCTCGGCGGTGCGGGTCACGGCGGACCTGCGGGAGCGGATGTTCGACCACAGCCGGAAGCTGTCTCAGCAGTACTATCAGGTGAACAAGGTCGGCAACCTGATGAGCCTGTACACCAACGACCTCGACACCATTCAGGAGTGCTTTGGCGACGGCGTGCTGATGTTCTTCGATGCGCTGACGCTGGGTCTGCTGGCCCTTTATAAGATGTGGCGGATGGACGTCAAGCTGACCGTCCTTGCCCTCATCCCGGCTTTCATCATGTTCACCATCGGCACGCTGATGGGCAAGGTGATGACGAAGCGCTGGGAAGAGCGCCAGCAAGCCTTTTCCGACCTGTCTGATTTTGCGCAGGAGAACTTCTCCGGCATCGCGGTCATCAAGGCCTTCGTCAAAGAGCTGAAGGAGCTGATGGCCTTCCGGAAGCTGAACAAGGAGAACGAGGAGATCAACGTCACCTATACCAAGATCGCCACCCTGCTGGAAGTGCTGGTCACCCTCCTCGTTGAGTCGGTCATCTGCGTCATCCTCGGCTACGGCGGCTATCTGGTCTACTGCGGCCGGTTCAACGCCGGTCAGCTCGTGGAGTACATCGGCTATTTCGAGGCGATCGTCTGGCCCATCATGGCCGTGTCGATGCTCATCGAAAAGACCTCCCGCGGCAAGGCCTCCCTCAACCGGATCACCGAGCTGCTGGATGCCCCCATCGATGTGGCGGACCGCCCCGGCGTGCCCGACCTGAAGGCCCCCAAGGGCGGCATCGAGTTCCGGAACCTGACCTTCCGCTACCCGGACGGCGAATTCGACGTGCTCAAGAACATTTCCTTTAAGATCGAGCCCGGCGAGAGCGTGGGTATCGTGGGCAAGACCGGCGCGGGCAAGACCGCACTGGTGGACCTGCTGCTCCGCACCTACAATGTGCCGGATGGCACCCTCTTCGTGGACGGGCAGGATGTGAACCGCGTGTCCATCCACTCGGTCCGCAATGCGTGCGCCTATGTGCCGCAGGACAACTTCCTCTTCTCGGATACCATCGCCCACAACATCGCCTTTGGTGTGGACGATGCCACGCAGGAGGACATCGAGCGGGCGGCCAGTCTCGCCGATGTGCGGGACAACATCGTGGACTTCAAGGACGGCTACGAGACCGTCCTCGGTGAGCGGGGCGTCACCGTCTCCGGCGGCCAGAAGCAGCGCATCTCCATCGCCCGCGCCCTACTGAAGAATGCCCCCATCCTGATCCTCGATGACTCGGTCTCGGCGGTGGATACCCGCACCGAGAAGATCATCCTCGACAACCTGAAGACCAGCCGGGCAGGGAAGACCACCCTGCTCATTGCCCACCGCATCTCGACGGTGGAGCGGCTGGATAAGATCATCTTCCTCGAAGATGGCGCCATCGAGGCCGTCGGCCCCCACGATGCGCTCTACGCTTCCTGCGAGGAGTACCGCCGCATGGTCGATCTGCAGCGGCTGGAAGACGAAACGGGAGGTGACGCGCAGTGAGTGACCTGAATCCGCTTTTGCTGGTGGGCGCGGTCATCGGCGTCATCACGGCGCTGCTGGTGGCTGCCTACGCGGGCGTCAAGGACAAAAAGACCGCCATGGGCTTTGAGCGCAACATGGACGACGGCGAAATTCTGCGCCGTCTGGCCGGGTACGCCAGACCGTATCTGGGCAAGTTCATCCTCGTGGGTTTCCTGATGCTCTTTTCCATCGCCTATGACATCGTCTCGCCCCTCATCGTCGGCTCCATTGAGGAGCTGGTGGTCGGCGACTTTGCGCTGAGCGCCCTGTTTGCCGCAGTGGCTGTCTATGCGGGCGTGCTGGTCTTTTCCATGGGCAGCACCTATTTACAGGCGGTCATTTTGCAGCGGGTGGGCCAGCGCATCATCTCCGACCTGCGCGAGGACCTGTTCACCCACATCGAGTCCCTCTCCCACGAGCAGCTCAATGAGATCCCCGTGGGCAAGCTGGTCACCCGCGTAACCAACGACACCAACGCCATCTCCATGATGTTCACGAACCTCTTGGTCCAGCTGACCAAGAACTGCTTCGTCATCCTCGGCATTCTGGCGGCAATGATCTGCCTGAACTACGAGCTGACCCTGATGGTGCTCTGCTTTGTGCCCTTCATCGTCATTTTCACGGTCATCTTCCGCAAATTCTCCCGCCGCGCCTACCGCAAGGTCAAGGACGCCACCACGGACATCAACACCTACCTGTCCGAGAACCTCTCCGGCATCAAGGTCACCCAGATCTTTGGCCGGGAGGACGAGAAGATGGAGGACTTCCGCAAAAAGAGCCAGACCCTCGCCAAGGCATCGCAGGAGCAGATCTTTGTCTTCGGCGTCTTCCGCCCGCTGGTGTATATGCTCTATATCAGCTCGATCCTTTGCCTGTTCTATCTGGGCGGCATGGGCCATCTGAACCACATTACCTTCCTCGGCCAGAGCATTTCCAGCGGCACAGTCGTCACCTTCTATATGTACATCTCCAAGTTCTTCACCCCCATCCAGAACCTTGCCGAGCAGTTCAACTGGCTGCAGTCGGCGCTGGCATCCTCGGAGAAGGTCTTCTCCATCATGGACCTGCAGCCCAAGATGGTGGACGCCCCGGACGCCATTGAGCTGGACGAGGTGAAGGGCGAGATCGAGTTCAAGGACGTCTGGTTCAGCTACATCCCCGGCGAGTGGGTGCTGCAGGGCGTTTCCTTCCATGTGGACCCGCGGGAGACCGTGGCTTTCGTCGGCTCCACCGGCTCCGGCAAAAGCACCATCCTCTCCCTCATCTGCCGCAACTATGAGTTCCAGAAGGGCCAGATCCTGATCGACGGCATCGACATCCGGAAAATTAAAATTTCCTCGCTGCGCCGCCACTTCGGCCAGATGCTGCAGGACGTCTTCCTCTTCTCCGGCACCATCCGCAGCAACATCGTTCTGCGGGAGGAGAACATCTCCGACGACGAGATCATGAAGGTCTGCCGCTACGTCAACGCCGACCGGTTCATCTCGAAGCTCGACCACGGCCTTGACGAGGAGGTGCGGGAGCGCGGCAACAACTTCTCCGCCGGCCAGCGCCAGCTCCTCAGCTTTGCGCGGACCATCATCCATAAGCCCAGCGTTATGATCTTGGATGAGGCCACCGCCAACATCGATACCGAGACGGAGCTGCTGATTCAGGATTCGCTGGAAAAGATGCGCTCGGTGGGCACCATGCTCATCGTGGCCCACCGCCTGTCCACCATCCAGCACGCCGACAACATCATCGTCCTCTCCCACGGGAAGATTCTGGAACAGGGTACCCATCAGCAGCTGCTGGCCAACCACGGCCGGTACTACCAGCTCTATACGCTGCAGTACCACAAAGAGCAGATGCAGAAATAAGAAAAATTCCCTCCGCCCCCTTGACGCTGCAGCGATTGTAGCGTTTATTGTAAAAGGGTAGGAGGGAATTTTTTATGGAAAAGAATTGGACGACCGGCAGCGTTGGAAAAAGCGTCCTCCGCAGCGGGCCGCTCAGGCTGCATCCAAGAACTCTTCCGGGTCTTCGATGACGTCCTCGATGACTTCCTCCATCGAGTCGGAGACTTCTTCGTCGGAGGGGAAGAACCAGTTCTGGATGGCGTCACGGAGGGAGAGCAGGGTGGTGTCCATCTCGGCGTTCTGGCTGAGCAGCTCGTTCACCATGTCGGGCTTGTCGGTGATCAGGTCATCCGCGCCCAGCTCCATCATGTGCTTGGCGTCCTCCTCGCGGTCGATGGTCCACGCGGAGACGGTCTTGCCGCGCAGGTGGATCTGGTTGACCATGCCGGAGGTGATAAAGGTCGTTTCCACGCTGAAAAAGTCGGCGTCGGGCAGGTCGTAATAGTTGCCCACCCCCAAGGCGAGGATGTAGCCGGTGGGGATGTCAGGGGCCAGCTCCTTGACCTTGTGGAGGGTCTCATAGCTCTGGGAGGTGATGACGCAGTGCCCCTCGAAGCCGTACTCCCGCAGAAGGCGGACCGTCTCGGCTTCCAGCGTCGGGGTAGCGGCACTGGGCTTGATCTCCACGTTCAGGTCGATCTTCCCGTGGCAGAGCTGCAACACCTCTTCGAAGGAGGGAATCCGCGTCCCGGCGAAGCGGGTGCTGAACCAACTGCCCGCGTCCAACTGCTCGATCTCGGCAAATGTCAGGTCATAGACCTTTGCATTTTTGCCGGTGCAGCGCCTTAAATTGGTGTCGTGGGTCACAACGGCCACGCCGTCTTTGGTCATCTGGACGTCCAATTCGATGCGGTCGCCCTTTTTCAGGATGGCTGAGCGGAAGGCGGGCATCGTATTTTCGGGGGCAATGGAGCAGTCGCCGCGGTGGTAGGTGACCAGCGGGGTCACGCCGCCCACGGCGGCCAGCAGCGCATGGTCCTGCGGCAGACTGAGCAGGTAGGCTGTAACGCCGCAGGTGACGAGGGTGACGCCCGCGACCATGGCCGTCAGCAGCAGCCGCCCGCGGGGGTGGCTGCGCTTGCCGTCGGGGCGCTCTTCCGGCACAAAGGCACCGGCGCTCCGGGTCCGGAAGTAGAGCAGACCGAGGATGGTGCACTGGGCCACCGTTACCTTGCAGTCCAGCAGGAAGCCGAAGAAGGGCAGCTCCACCAATTGCAGCGCGCGGGAGAGCAGGAGCATGGCGCGGGTGCTCTCCAGCCCCACCACCGCCGCGATGCCGTACATCAGCATCGTGGCCAGCACGAACAACAGACCCATGCGGAGCAGCACCCCGAAGTTCCAGCGGGCCAGCGCGGCCAATACCCGGAAAAACCGCTGCTTGACGTAGGCGCAGCTCTCCTTGACGGCGGTGCCGAAATTTTTGTGCTCCAAGGTGAACAACGGCAGTACCAGCGCGAAAAAGACCGTGAGCAGCACGGCGGCAAGGAAGATCGCACTGTACAGCGCCAGATAGATCGGTTTTGCCCGGATGACGCCCATGATGTATTCGGGCACAGCCAACTGGGTGATATAGTTGGAGGTGACGAAAACATCCGTAAAGGGGATGAGAACGGCGCAGTAAAAGAGGATGGGCCAGTTCTTCGGAAAAACGGCGTGGCGGATGGCGGCAAAGCTTTCCCGGAACAGGGGACGCAGCTTGCACGCCTCGCCCCGGCGGGCAAAGTCCAGCCCATGCAGCACGAGGGAAAACTCGTACAGGTTCCAGAGGGCCGCCAGCACTGCAATGAGCGCGATGCCGCCCAAAATGCTGGGGGCGGTGAAGATCTGGTGCGCGTTGTTGTTGGTCAGGTAGTTCACCGGCGAAAAGCGCAGCGTCAGCGACCAGATGCCCCGCATGGCGGGCAGGAAGAACAGGTTCGTAAGGATCTTGTAGAGGACGATGGCTGTTATGAGGAACGTCTCGGCGCGGTGCATCAGCGCTTTGGCGTTCCGGCGCAGCTCCCTGTAGGCCGCATTTGCCTCGCGCAGGGTGATTTTGGAACGGCTCAATGAAAATTCCACCTCGCTCAAAAGTCCATTTTTTGAAAACTTTTTTATTTTATAAGTAGTATACCACAAAAATCGGCAAAAGAAAACGACTGGAGCTGAGAGGTTTAACCAAAATTTGACGCAATTTTTTCGGCATCTTTTCAGCCGGAGAAAACCATGGTACAATAAAGAAAAACGATGGGGAGGAACGCAGAATGGATTTCCAATACAACATCAAGCCCGGCCGCTACCGGCATTTCAAGGGCAACGAATACGAGGTGCTGGGCATGGCACACCACAGCGAAACCGAGGAGGAGCTGGTGGTCTACCGTACCCTCTACGGCGACCACGACCTCTGGGTGCGCCCGGCGGCCATGTGGTGCGAGACGGTGGAGCGGGATGGCAAGGTTCAGCCGCGCTTTGCCTACATCGGGGAGTGAGCGTATGGTGATCGCAGATCGTTTCAAGAGCCGGCCGGGGGCAGAGACCGTCCGTCTGCCGTCCGGCGGGGAGATGACGCTGGCCGTGGAGCATGCGGCGGCGATCCTTGTCAACGAGCAGACGGCGTTCCGGGTGGTCTGCACGCCGGAGCTGCTGCCCCAGTTGGCGCTGGGCCGTCTGCTGACCGAGGGCTGGATCACCTGTGCCGACGAGGTGGAGCAGATCGCCGTCTGCGCCGAGGGGCTGAAGGTCAGCGTCCATCTGACACACCCGCTGGAAACGGCGGCGGCCGCCGGGCAGGAGGTGCCCAGCTGCTGTACCGACAATCTGACCGTGGCGTCTCCCGTAAAACTCCGCCCGCTGGCCCCGGTGCCGCAGCGGGAGATCCCGGACGAGTGGGTGGAGACGCTGGCTGCCGCCATGGGGGATGAGCTGCCCCTTTACCGCGCTACCCACGCCGTCCACAGCTGCTTTGTGCTGCGGAACGGGAAAATCCTGTACCAGTGCGAGGATCTTGGCCGCCACAACGCGCTGGATAAGGCCGTTGGCTGTGCGCTGGCGGAGGGGGTGCAGCTGGGCGAGTGCGTGCTCTACACCAGCGGCCGGGTGCCGGTGGATATGGTGCGCAAGGCCATCCGGGCCGGGGTGCCCGCCCTCGTCAGCAAAACGATGCCCACGGTGCAGTCGCTGGAACTGGCGGAAGCGTATGGGCTGAAACTGCTCATCCGAAAGAAGAAATAGCTTCATGCGGCAGCGACGAAGGTTAGGAAATGCTCTGACTGAAAAATACGTCTGTATGTGTTGACTAACTTGCGAGAAACGTGTTATTCTTACAACGAAGATACCGCTCCGTTCTGTTGCAGCAGGCTGGGCGGCTGTTTTTCGTGCACGGGGACCCCGTGCATGACGATAAGAATAGGCAGGTGAAACAATGAAGCAGACAAATCATGCGCCGCAGCCTTTGTGGCGCAGACGGCTGCCGGGTTATGCCGCCATGGGCGCGGCCTCGCTGGTATTGGCGCTGGGTCTGCATGGGCTGATGAATGCCCGCACCACCGTTGCGGGCACCGCTCTGGCCCTGACCGACGCCGACGCTGCCACCTACGGCATCAGCGCGGTGTACCAGTTGGATGAGAACACCTATTATGTGGTGGGCTCCCAGAAGGGCTTCCAGAGCGATGTCGAGGTCGGCGTGACCCTTGGAAAGGACGGCACAGTCCAGAGCGTCGCCATCCTTGCGCAGGGCGAGACCGACAACCTCGGCGGTCAGTGCGTGAACCCGGAGTTCACGGCCCAGTATCAGGGCACAGCGCCCTTCACGCTGGCGGGCAAGAGCTACACCGTGACCGACCCGGCCACCGGTGCCGTGTATGCCGCCGCGGGCGGCGCAGAGACCGAGGCTCCGGCGGAGGACTTCGACCCGTCCGCTTGGCGGGCAGGGGATACCTCCCCGGAGGCGGAAGCCACCCGCAAGATGTACGAGGCGGGCCTGACCCTCTCGGCCCTCCATGGCGAGCCGATGGACAACGAGCTGATCCCCCCGATGGATTCCAGTGCGGAGGCCGTCGCAAGCCGCAAGCTGTACCAAGCGAGCCTGAGCAAGAGCGCACAGGACGGCGAGGAACAGGCCAAGCCCTTTGCAGACTGGTCGGCCGAAAAACAGGCGGCATACCGTCTGGAACAGGCGGAGCTGACCACCAGCGGCACCGGTGCTGAAACCAGCAGCGCCGACCTGACCGAGGTGGATGCACTGACCGGCGCGACCATTACCTCGACCGCCGTGACGAATGTCGTCAACAACAGTTATTTCTATGTGACCGAAGTGCTCAGCGCAGAGTAACTTCACGGAGGAATGGAACCTATGGCAAAAACCGATTTCCTGACGGCTGACATGACCCGCCGTCAATTCATGAAAATTTCGGGCAAAAGCCTTGCAGGGCTGAGCCTTTCCGCTTCGATGCTGTCGCTGTTCGGCTGCTCCCAGAGTCAGATCGATTCCGGCGCAGTGGCTACGTGGGCGCTGCCGCAGGGTCTGCTGGTGGTCAACGCGGATCTGTGCACCGGCTGCCAGCGGTGCGAGATCAACTGCACCCTGACCAACGACGGCGTCTGCTCTTCCTACATCAGCCGCGTTAAGATCCAGCGCCGCCTGAACCTCGACGGTGCGGGCAACGGCCTGCTGTCCGGCACGGACAATTGCTGGGTCTACTTCCCGGATACCTGCCGCCAGTGCGAGGACCCCGCCTGCGGCAACGCATGCCCCCAGAAGGCCATCGTGACCAATGAGCAGGGCATCCGCGTCGTGGATACCGATAAGTGCATCGGCTGCGGTGCCTGCCACGAGGCTTGCCCGTGGCATATGCCCACCGTCAACCCGGAGACCGGCAAATCGTCCAAGTGCATCGCATGCGGTGCCTGTGTCGCGGGCTGCCCGTCCGGCGCTCTGTCCATCGTGGATTGGGATGCCGTTACCAGCGCAGCACAGGCTGCTTACATGGACCTGTAAGGAGGAACAACAATGGCTGAAACCTATGGCTGGGCAGGCAAGATCCTGCGCGTCAACCTGACCACCGGTGAGATCACCACCCAGGACGACGAAAAATACCATAAATATATCGGCGGTATGGGCATGGCCTACCGCATTATGTACGAGGAAGCTCCCATGGAGCTGGACCCCTATGACGAGAAGGCTCTGGTCATCTTTGGTGTCGGCCCCCTGACCGGTGCCGGCGTGCCCTGCTCCGGCCGTATGAACGTGACTTTCCGTTCTACTTGGTCCAAGGGCCACTCCATCATCGATGCACACATGGGCGGCCACATCGGCTCCATGCTGAAGTATGCCGGTTACGACGGCATCGTTGTCAGCGGCATCTCCGAAAAGCCCGTCTACCTGCGCATCGAGGACGGCGAGGTCTCTCTGGAGGACGCAAGCGAGATCTGGGGCAAGGGTACCTTTGCTTCCAACAAGTGGATGGTGGAGCAGAACGGCCGTGAGTTCGAGACTGCTTCCATCGGCCCCGCCGGTGAGCACCTGGTGGATTACTCCACCCTGAACACCAGCTTCGGCAACTCCGGCGGTGCCGGTCTGGGCGCTGCCATGGGCAACAAGAAGCTGAAGGGTCTGGCCATCCGCGGCACCGGCAGCGTCAAGGTGGCTGACCCCAAGAAGGTTCTGGAACTGTCCAACTACATGATGGGCAACCTGATCGGCGGCAACAACAACCACAACGTGCCCGCACAGCCCCAGAGCTGGGCAGAGTACAGCGCCACCTCCGGCAAGAACCGCTGGTCCGGCGCCCCCGGCCGTATGTGGAAGAAGGCTCCCGGCGGCCCCGTGGATACCGGCGAGCAGCCCTACAACGATATCAACAAGGTGGCTCTGCGCTGCTTCAAGGGCTACTTCGACTTCGGCGCTCCGGCTGCTGAGTACACCGTGAAGAACGGCGGCTGCTCCTCCTGCCCCATCCGCTGCTACACCGAGTACGATGTGGATCCGCTGGCCGATTACGACCTGCCCACCCACAACTCCAACACCTGTATGCCCGTGCTGTACGGCACCCGCGTCTATCCGGACGGCGTGCACGATTTCAAGTACGAAGGCGACGGCACCATGGTCATCAATCTGGCATGGTCTCATGCTGTGGACGATATGGGCCTGTGGGACAACTACGGCAACCTGAACCGCGACCTGCTGTGGATCCTGCGGATGCCCCGTGAGGAGGCCACCAAGTACATCAGCGAGGAAGAGTACGATTCTCTGCCTTGGGAGTGGGAGAAGGCCGGCGATCCCCGCTGGGAGGTGGAGCTGATCCGCCGCATGGCTTACGGTGAGGGCGACCTGTCCGTCATCGCCAAGGGCACTCTGGCCATGATGGAGAAGTTCGGCCTGCCCAAGAGCTGGCTGGACCGCGACGATGATGCCACCAACTCCAACCTGATCTACAACGGCTTCCCCAACCACCACGGCCCTGCTGAGGCATGGCAGGTGGGCATGCTGTACAACCTCGTTTTCAACCGCGACTGCATGATCCACGAGATCGTCTGCGAGACCGGCTCCGGCGCTCCCTATGAGGTGACCAAGAAGGTCATGGAGGACTTCTTCGGCGAGGGCTGCTACGATAAGGCCAAGGCCTACACTCCCATCAACGAGAACAAGGCAAAGCTGGCTGCATACTGCGTCAACGACAAGAACTTCCACGACTCTGCCACCCTGTGCAACTGGATGTGGCCCATGACCCAGTCTCCCTCCAAGGAGCGTGAGTACCACGGCGACTTGGATCTGCAGGCAGACTTTATGACTGCTGTTACGGGCGAGACCTATACCCAAGCCGGTCTGCAGGAGGACGGTGAGCGCATCACCCAGATGCTCCGCGCCATGACCGCCATCAGCTTCCAGCTCAACTGCGGCAGCGCAAACCTGCGTCAGGAGCACGATGCCATCTGTGATTGGGTGTTCGATAAGGACCCCGACTTCAAGGCATTCGAGGAAGGCACCACCAAGCTGGACCGTGCCGACATGGAGAAGGCAAAGGACATGTTCTACGACATCTTCGGCTGGGATAAGACCACCGGTGTGCCCACCCGCGAGACGCTGGAGAAGTTCGACCTCGCCGATATGGCAGACGACCTCGAAAAGCGCGGCATCTATGCCCAGACCACCGAGGCCGCTGCTGAGTAAAATCCCAGAGAAACGAGGAATTTCGTCATGTTGTTTGGCAGACGCAAACCCGGCTACACCACCACGGTGGACGCCAATGCAGATCCGGAACAGGTCGTTCTGGATCTGCAGAAGGCGGAGATGGCCGCGAAGAAAAAGCCCAAGGCCGAGGTGTTCGACATCAACGCTGCCAGCGAGACCGCCCGCCGCCTGAAAGAGACGGGCAGCACCTTTGACGGTGCCGCCGCCAAGGCCGGTGAGGACGTGATTGCCGTGGTGGAGCGGGAGACCGACGAGCTTGCCGCAAAGCAAGCCGCGGAGAACGCTTCCGCCCCGGCAGAAACGCCCGCTGAAGCGGCCCCGGATACCGATAGCGCCGCAAAGCCGGAATTGCTGGATTTTCTGGCCGCAGCCCCCGAAGCGGAGAATGACCCCTACGCCGACCAGCCCACCCAGACGGCTCCGGAGCTGCCGGAGCTGACCCCGGCGCAGGAGCTGGCAGGGTACATCCGCTCCCGCTCGGCGGCGGCGCAGGTCACGTCCCACGCCCTGCTGGTCACGGAGGTGGAAAACGCCGACGAGCTGCTGGCCCAGATGCCGCAGGATCCCCAGTGCGAGGATATCGTTGCCCGTGCAGGCGCAAAGGATACCTACTATTACTCCAGCGCCAACATGAGCGACAACTACGCCATGATCGCGCAGCTCATCGAGGACGAGGACCTGTGCGTGATGTTCGCGGAGATGGTGCGGTTCAATGCCCGCATCTACCCCAGCGCCACCCCGCTGCGTTACTTCCGCCGCTCGCCCTACGGCCTTTCGCCGGAAGCGGTCGAGCAGACGTGGAAGGCTATGCAGGGCAAGCCGGAGTTTTCCGACATCGAGGAGCTGACCAACAATCAGAACGAGCGGTTCCTCTTTTCCACCCAGTACCTCACCCGCCGCTACGCGAAAGCCATCAGCGACGTGGATGAGTGGACCGACTAAAGCGATCCATACAATTGAACAGGGTATAAGAGCTTCTTTGAGCAAAGGCGTCTAAACCGAAGGGCATTGACGCCGCGCCGCAATGCCAAGGGCCCGCACGCGAGCCGGCATTCAAGGGTGGCTGGGGAAACCCGGCCGCCTTCCCGCAGAAGAAACGCTGCAATTTGAAAAAAAGAACTCCTCCCATCGACCCGACCCAAGGGGCCTCCTTTGTGTACGGCTGCTGCAAACAGCCCGCGCAGAGCCGGTCCCTCCGGCGCTGCAGTCTGCAAACAGCAGCGCGGGGACATTGTGTCGTGTTTTCTGCGGGGGCGTTTTGATTTTCGTCAAGACGTCCCCGCATTTTTTTACCTGCCTTTTGAAAAACGATGGAATCCGCAGAAACGCTGCTGTCCGAGCCATAGCGGAGGGCTGTTTCTGCGTGCAAAATGGAGGATATTTTTCAAATGAAACAGCCTTTTTGTGCGCCCGCCGAGGCGCTGCGCCGTGTGCTGGACGCGGCGGCGCAGCTGCCAAAGCCTGCGGTTGAGAATGCCGGGCTGGACGAGGCCGTTGGCCGCATTGCTGCCGCGCCCCTGTGCGCTCGGATGGACCAGCCGCCCTTCGACCGCAGCCCCTTGGACGGCTACGCCCTCCACAGCGCGGACACGGCCGGGGCCGGGGAGAAGACCCCGAAGACCCTGCCCGTGGTGATGAAGCTGTATGCGGGTGACGCGCCGACGGCGGCTCTGCCCGCCGGGTGTGCGGCCCGGATCATGACCGGAGCACCCCTGCCCGCCGGGGCTGACTGCATCCTGATGCAGGAACTGACCGACGGCGGGGAAGAGAACGTGCGCATCTACGCCGAACTTTCCCACAACGCGAATGTGGTCTTCCGGGGCGAGGACATCGCCGCCGGGGCCCTCATTGCCGATGCGGGCACGGTGCTGACCCCGGCGCACCTCGGTGTGCTGGCGGGGCAGGGCTTTGCGGAAGTGCCGGTCTACCGGCCGCTGACCGTCGGCGTGCTGGCTACCGGCAGCGAACTGCTGGCCCCCGGCGAGACTTTGGCCCCCGGCAAAATTTACGATGCCAACGGCATCCAGAACGCGGCCCGGCTGCGGCAGATGGGGTTTGCGGTCCAGCGCCGTCACTGCTCGGACGACCCGGCCCTCATTGTGGCGGAACTGGAAGAGCTGCTGACCGGCTGCGACGCCGTCGTTACCAGCGGCGGCGTGTCGGTGGGGCAGAAGGACTATCTGCCCGTGGTGCTGGAATCGCTGGGGGCAGAGCCTGTCTTCTCCGGCGTGGCCCAGAAGCCCGGCAGCCCCATGCTGGCGGCGAAGGTAGAGGGCAAGCTCGTCTTCTGCCTGTCGGGCAACCCCTTCGCGGCGGCGGCCACACTGGAGCAGTACGTCCTCCCGGCCCTGCTGCGGGCCGCTGGGCGGCTGGAGAAAGGTTGCATCCTGCCCCGCACCAAACGCACCCTGACCACCGGCTTTTCCAAGGCCAGCAAAGGCAACCGCTACCTGCGGGCGAAGGCGTCCGGCGGCACCGTGGCCATCCCCGGCGAGGGCAACGCCGAAGCCCATTCGTCCGGCAGCCTGTCCGCGATGATCGGCTGCAACTGTCTGGTAGAGCTGCCCGCGGGCAGCGGCCCGGTAAAGCCGGGCGAGGAAGTGGAGGTGCTTTCGTTTGTATACTGAACGCAAGGAGGCTCTGGCTGCAGAGCTGAGCTTAAAACACCCGGCGGTGCTGGCCGTCAGCGGTGTGCATAACAGCGGCAAGACCACGCTGCTGGAAAAACTGATCCCTCTGCTGCGGGCACGCGGGCTGAAAGTGGGCGTCATCAAGCACGACGGCCACGACTTTACCCCCGATGTCCCCGGCACCGACAGCTACCGGCTGCGGGAAGCGGGCGCGGAGGGCGTCGCTGTCTTTTCCGGGAACCGCTACCTGCTGACGGAAGAGTTCCGCCTGAACGAGCAGGACCTGCTGGCGCTGTTCGAGCGCCACGGCTACGACCTCGTGCTGATGGAAGGCTTCAAGGAGAGCGGCTGGCCCAAGATCGAGGTGGTGCGCAGCGCCATCTCCAAGGAACCGGCCTCCTTTGAGCCGCTGGCCGTGGTGGGCGATGTACCGGGCGCAGATTTCGCGCTGGACGAGCCGGAAGCATTGGCCGATTGGATCGCCGCTCAGATGCCGGCGCTGTGAGGAAGAGAGGAAATTACCATGAAACTGATCCGTACCGAAGACGCGGCAGGGCAGGTGCTCAGCCACGATATCACGCAGATCATTCCGGGCGAGTTCAAGGGAGCCCGCTTCCGCAAGGGCCATATCGTCCAGCCGGAGGATATCCCGGTGTTGCTCTCCATCGGCAAGGAGAACCTCTACGTCTGGGAAAAGAAGCCCGGCATCCTCCATGAGGATGAGGCCGCCGCACTGCTGTACAAGGCCGCTGCGGGCAAAAATATCCACGGCACCGAGCCGAAAGAGGGCAAGATCGAGCTGATCGCCGACTGTGACGGTCTGCTCAAGATCCACCGCGAAGCCTTGCTGGCCGTGAACCGCACCCCCCAGATGATGATCGCCACGATCCACGGCGACCTGCCCGTGAAAAAGGGCGCGAAGCTGGCGGGCACCCGCATCATCCCCCTCGTCATCGAGCAGGAGAAGATGGACGCCATGCAGAAAGCGGCGGGCAGCGAGCCCATCCTGAACGTGCTGCCCTTCCACCAGAAGAAGTTTGCGGTCATCACCACCGGCAGCGAGGTATTCAAGGGCCGCATCGAGGACAAGTTCACCCCCATCCTTGAAGCAAAGCTCAAGGAATACGGCTGCGAGATGACATTCCATAAGGTCTGCGATGACGACCCGGCGGGCATCACGGCGGCGATTCTGGAAGCAAAGGCAGCGGGCTGCGAGCTGATCTTCACCACCGGCGGCATGAGCGTGGACCCCGACGACCGCACCCCGCTGGCCATCAAGAACACCGGGGCCGACATCGTGACTTACGGCGCGCCGGTGCTGCCGGGTGCCATGTTCCTCGTCAGCTACTTGGACGGCGTGCCCGTCTGCGGTCTGCCCGGCTGTGTGATGTACGCCAAGCGCACCATTTTTGACCTGCTGCTGCCCCGTCTGCTGGCCGATGACCCCATCACCGCCGACGACATCGCCCGCCTCGGCGAGGGCGGCCTCTGCCTTGGCTGCGCCGAGTGCCACTGGCCCAACTGCGGGTTTGGGCATTGCTGAGAGGTTGTATGGAGGATAAGCGTGACAATATGACAAGTAACTTGACCCATTTCGATGCCGCGGGCAATGCGGTGATGGTGGACGTGAGCGAAAAGCCCGTCACTGCCCGCGAAGCCACGGCCCACGGCATCATTACCATGAACGAAGAAGCCTTTACCGCCGTGAAAAACGGCACGGTCAAGAAAGGCGATGTGCTGGGCGTGGCCCGCGTGGCGGGCATCATGGCCACCAAGCGGACCAGTGAACTGATCCCGCTGTGCCATCCGCTGCCGCTGACCAAGGTGAAGATCGATTTTGAGCTGTTGGAAGACCGCCGCGCCGTCGAGGCCCGCTGCACCGTCAAGACCAGCGGCGTCACCGGCGTGGAGATGGAGGCTCTGACCGGCGTTTCCACCGCGCTGCTGACCGTTTACGATATGTGCAAGGCCGTGGACAAGGGGATGGAACTGGGCGAGATCCACCTTGAGAGAAAGAGCGGCGGCAAGAGCGGCCTGTACATCCGGGCGGAGGGCGGCTATGTTTGATGCAAAGGGCCGCAGCATCCATTACCTGCGCCTGTCTGTCACCGACCTGTGCAATCTGCGCTGCCGGTACTGTATGCCGGACGGCGTGGAGAAGCTGGAACGGGAAGATATTCTGACCTACGAAGAATTCCTGCGCCTTGCCGCGCTGTTTGCCCAGTGCGGGGTGGACACCGTCCGCGTCACCGGCGGCGAACCGCTGGTGCGCAAGGGCGTGGACTATCTGGTGGCCCAGTTGAAGACCATCCCCGGCATCCGCCGCGTGACCATGACCACCAACGGTGTTCTGCTGGCAAAGCAGCTGCCCGCCCTGCTCTCTGCCGGGCTCGACAGCGTGAACATCAGCCTCGACACCCTCTCGCCGGAGCAGTTCGCCCGCATCACCGCGCGGGACGAGTTTGAAAACGTGAGGGCGGGCATCCATGCCGCGCTGGAAAGCGGGCTGCCCGTCAAGCTGAACTGCGTGCCGCAGGTGGGCGTGAACGAGGGCGAGCTGGAAGCGCTGGCCGCCCTCGCCCAAGACAAGCCTTTGCAGGTGCGGTTCATCGAGATGATGCCCATCGGCTATGGCGCGGCCATGCCCTGCATCTCCGGGCCGGAACTGCTGGCCCGGCTGCAAAAGCGCTGGCCGGGGCTGGCCCCGCTGCCCGCGCAGGAGAGCGCCGCCCTCGGCGACGGCCCGGCGGTCTACTACACCGCCCCCGGCTGGCAGGGGAGCGTGGGCTTCATCGCGGCGGTGCACGGCAAGTTCTGCGCCTCCTGCAACCGCGTCCGGCTGACAAGTCAGGGCTTTCTGCGCCCCTGTCTTGCCAGCGAAGCGGGCTGCGACCTGAAGACCCTGCTGCGCTCCGGCGCAACGGACGAGAAGCTGCTCAAGGCGATCCAAACGACGATTTGGGAAAAGCCGCAGGAGCACCATTTTGAACGCAAACAAAACATCCCGGCGACCCGCGGGATGTATCGGATCGGAGGATAATATGGGAAAGATTCTGGCCATTTGCACCAGCCCTCAGCGCGGCACCGTCAAGACCGAGGTGCCCGAAGCCACCCTGACCCCGGAATGGGGCATCGAGACCGACGCCCATGGCGGCAATTGGCACCGTCAGGTCAGTCTGCTGAGCGCCGAAAAGATCGAGAACTTCCGCAAGAAGATCTGGGTCGATTACGGCGCATTCGGCGAAAATCTGGTCGTGGAAGGGTTCGATTTCCGCAACCTGCCCGTCACCAGCCGGTTTCAGGTGGGGGATGTCGTTCTGGAAATGACCCAGATCGGCAAGGAGTGCCACAACGACTGCGTCATCAAGCAGCAGACCGGCGAGTGCATCATGCCCCACGAGGGCGTATTCGCCCGTGTGCTCCACGGCGGCACCATCCATGTGGGGGACGAGATGACCCTGCTGCCCCCGGAGGAGGATCCGCCGCTGCGTGCCGCCGTCATCACCCTGTCCGACAAAGGCTCCCGCGGGGAACGGGAGGACAAGAGCGGCCCACTGATCGTGGAGATGCTCACCGCCGCCGGGTACAAGGTGGAGGAAACGATGATCCTGCCCGATGAAGCCAAGGCCCTCAAGGCCCAGCTCATCCGGCTGGCCGATGGCCGTCAGGTCAACCTGATTTTGACCACCGGCGGCACCGGCTTCTCCCCCCGCGACATTACCCCGGAGGCGACGTATGCTGTCGCCACCCGCAGTGCCCCCGGCATCGCCGAGGCCATGCGCTGCCACAGCCTGAGCATTACCCCCCGCGGGATGCTCAGCCGCGCCGCCAGCGTCCTGCGCGGCAAGACACTGATCGTCAACCTGCCCGGTAGCCCCAAGGCCGTGCAGGAAAATCTGGAGTACATCCTGCCCAGCCTTGAACACGGCATCCGCATCGCCGCCGGGCTGGATGGCGAGTGCGCCCGCAAATAATGTTGCTTTATGAAGCACTTGTGACTCCCTCAGTCACGGCTTCGCCGTGCCAGCTCCCTCTCGGAGGGAGCCTTGGCG